>Ga0233380_1000407_pt1 | contig 23148 bp, 21 predicted proteins | sample ElkDunMinimDraft_9_FD_191541 | JGI IMG/M metagenome (GOLD analysis project Ga0233380, IMG submission 191541) | Fecal eukaryotic communites from dung pellets of Tule Elk in California, USA - Elk Dung F36 | ecosystem: Host-associated > Mammals > Digestive system > Large intestine > Fecal | place... | reverse complement strand
GTGGCCCGGCATCCGCAGTCCGCCGCCGCGCACAACAACCTCGCCCAGGTGCTGCTGGAAACCGGTGACCTGGGGCTGGCCGAAGATCACGCGCGCAGGGCGGTGGCCTTGGGCGGCAATTTCAGTCAGGTCTATGCCGAGACCCTGCAGTCCATCCTGGCAGACGCGGCGCAGCAGTGAGACCCGCCATGCGTCAGAAACCCAGTGGGAAGTGGAATCCTGTTCGCAGGCTGCGGCTCTTGCGGTCATAGCTGATCAGGGCCTCGCCGTAACCGTCGTAATAGCTGATGAAGAAACGGCTGTTGACCCAACGGGTCATGGGAATGGAGAGATCGAGCTGGTAGCTGATCTTGGACGTTTCATCCCCCTTGCTGGTGCGCAGCTCGATCTTCGCCCAGTTGTTCAGATCCAGGTGCGTGGTGATCTCCACGTTGCCCAGATAATCCTCGATATCCTTGTTGAACTCGCCCAGATTGACCACGTCCCATATTTTCACCGTCCAGGCGAACATCTCGCTGTAGCGGAAATGCTTCTGCACGTACACCCTGTCCCAGCTGCGCGATTCCGGCCCGTCACGCCCATTGGACTGGTGCTCGTAGCCAGCCTGATCCAGCAGGGCAACGCCGGACTCACGGCCGAATACCTCCCGTGCGCGGGCGAAGTCCCAGAATACCTCCGGGTTGTAGTTGTGCTCCTTGAAGGGGGAGGAGGACTCGGAGATATCCCACCACGAGCGCTGTGAGTAGCCGAACTTGATGGGCTCTACTAGCGTGAAGCCAGCTGCGTGGGGGAACAGGCTGAACTGCATGCCAAGCTCGAAGCGGATGTCGAGATCCTGCCCGGAAAATGGGGGCTCGCCATCGCGATTTCTCATCGAGCCGAAGACGATATAGTTGTTCTTGTAGGGTTGGAAGTAGGAATTGTCCAGTTCTGTGGCCAGCGAACTGCGCCGGGCCGGGGCCGCGGGCCCAGCCTCCGGGGTGGCCGCGGAGGCCAGCGCGGCGTTGCACATGCGACGAAGTTCGGCAACGGTGCGTGCGACGTTCTCTGGCCGTGTCACCTGTGTGCGCAGGCAGTCATCAAGGGGAGCGTCCTGCGCGACGGTCTGGTAAGGAAAGGCTGCCAGCCACAGCACGGCCGCTAGCCAGCAGTGATAAGGTGTCTTCATGTGAACGGAATCCATGCAGATGATGTCGTGTGAGATAAACCCTTTGCATTCTACATGCAGTAGCGGGTCGTGCGGCAAACAGCGCACTCCACCGTTTTGCTGCCAGTTGTGATTGAGCCGGCATAATGACTGTGGTTATATCGCATCGACCCCGATGCGAAGTATCCAGGGGCAAATATCCAAGGGGTAACTATCGGGAGCCACCTGACCTTGATGGAACATCCGCTGCTGTTGTTGTCCTCCCAGATTATCGCGATCCTGTCGGTGCTGCTGCTCGGCCTGGGATTTTTCAGGGCGGCGCCGAAATCGGGTGGTGCCCGCCTGTTCCTGCTGTTGTCATTGTGTGTGGCCTGCTACCTGTTGGGGGAAATGTCGATGCCCCGGGTGGACGCGGCCTACCGCCTGCAGCCTGGTGCCTGGGGCGTCTTCCTCAATCTCGGCAGCAACGCCACACCTGGCGTGTTCATGCTGTATTGCCATCGCACCTTCCAGGACGATCGCAAGGCCCCCTGGCCCTTTAGTCTGCTGCTCGTGGCCCAGCTTGTCCTCGATCACCTGAACTACCGCTCCTATCGCCCATCACCCTTCCTGGCGGTGGAGGCGGACAGCACACTGGTGCAATGGCTTATCGGTCCGGTGCCGGATGTCGTGCAGCTGTTCTTTGCTGCCCTGGCACTGTACTGGACGGCGCGGGGCTGGCGATCCGACCTGGTCGAGAACCGCCGCCTGCTGCGCTGGGTGATTGTCGGGGTCCAGGCGATGCTGCTGCTGGTGATAGTGGTGCTGGAGAACTTCCTGCTTGGCGACACTCCAAGCCCCTTACTGCAGGCATCCATCAGCTACGTGCTCGCGCTGCTGAGCCTGCTGTTGCTGGTGTCGGTCCAGAAAGTGGACTACGTGGCGCTTGGACAGGCCATACGCAAGGTGGCCCCCTTCGTGCCGGCTGATCCTGCCGACGAGGCATTGAAAGTCGGGTTGGATCGATTCAGAAAAATGTTCGAGGGCAATAGAATTTATCGTGAGCACGGTCTGACGATTGCGGATCTCGCACAGAAACTCGAGCTGCCGGAATATCGCCTGCGGGCGCTGATCAACAAGCATCTGGGCTATCGCAACTTCAATGCCCTGCTGCATGAATACCGAATAGAGGACGCCAGTCGCATGCTGGCAGATCCGGCCCAGCGGCACCTGCCGGTGCTGACGATTGCGCTGACCGTCGGCTACCAGTCCATCACGCCATTCAACAGCGCCTTCCGTCTGAGCAAGGGAGTAACGCCCACGGAGTTCCGCAGGCAGGCCCTGCAATCGATGGTTCAGGATCAGGTCTGATCCTGCCAGTTCCGCAGGCAGGAGACCAGCTCTGCCGCCAGTCTTTGCGTCACCGGGCCGGCGGCTTCCTTGGACGCCAGCACCAGATAGAGTTCGATGAGGCGCTCTCCGCCGATCGCCAGAGGCAGCTGCCGCAGGCGACCTGCCTGCAGATCGTCTTCCACCCAGTCGAAGGGGAGAAAGGCAAAGGCCAGGCCCGAGCGCAGGATCTTCAGGCTGGTGGAGAAATGACTGACGGTCCAGCGCTGTTCGGAACCCAGCCAGCCCACATCCTGCTGGCGCTTCTGACCGGAGTCGCGCAATACGATCTGGCGATACACCTGCAACTCCCAATCGTTGATGCCATCCGGGTCTGTGAGCGGATCGGCCAGTGAGTTGGGCTGAGCGCCCTCTTCCTGGCAGCGGATCTTCATGGCGGCGACATCGCGGTGGAACAGCGGGTGATCGGGATGGGCCACGGGAATCATGCGCACCTGGCGCACCGGTGTGCCCAGGAAGCCGACTGGCAACTGGCTGCCGATGACGATGTCTGCCTGCTTCTGCAGCAGGGCCTCCTGAGTGCCGGACAGTGATGTCTCGAGGATACGCACCCGGGTAAACGGGTAGTGCGTGGACACGGCCTCCAGGGCAGGAAGGATCCTGCGCACGTCCAGCAGGGCATCAAGCGCCACAGTGACTTCGGCCTCCTGACCCTCGGCCTGTTGCCGGGCGAAATCCTCGGTTTCCTCCGCGTGCTTGAGCAACTGCGAGGCTCGCCGATACATCACCCTGCCTTCCTCCGTCAGCACGGCCCGGCGTCCCTCCTGCTGCAGCACCGGCTTCGGCATTTGTTCGTTCAGGCGCGATACGGCGTAGCTGATGCTGGACTGGCTCTTGTTCAAGGCTTCGGCGGCTAGCGCAAAACTCCCTTCATCCACGACGGCCTTGAAGGCAGCCCATTGCTCCAACGATATCCGGGGTACTTTCATGATTCTCCAGCCATCCTATTAATCTAAAAATTCGATTAAATCCTGCAATTAATCGCGTCAATTGATCGGGAATATCGCTGTAGTATGACTCCATTGATCAGACGGGTGCAACGCCGCGGCTCCAGCGCCGCCAGCACCACACACAATCTTCAGTACATACAAGGAGTCAGCATGAAAATCCTGCAATTGAAAACAAGTATCTTTGATGGCACCGATAAACAGGGTGTTTCCAGCCAGCTCAGCGACGAATTGATCGCCGGACTGCTGCAACAGGATCCGGAAGCCAGCGTGGCGATTCGGGATTTCTCTACCGATCCGGTCCCCTATCTGGATGGCGCCTGGTTGCAGGCGCTGTCTACCCCAGCCGAGGCGCGGACCCAGGAACAGCAGCAGAAAGTTGCCTGGTCGGATGCGGCCATTGCGGAGCTGCAACAGGCCGATACGCTGGTAATCGGGGCGCCGATGTACAACTTCAGTGTGCCTGCCATGCTCAAGTCCTGGACAGATCATGTAGCCCGGGCGGGTGTGACTTTCAAGTACACTGACCAGGGCGCTGTTGGCCTGTTGCAGAACAAGAAGGTCTACGTGGTGGTGTCCACGGGCGGCCTGCATGCGGAAGGGGTCACCGACTTCATGAGGCCCTATCTGCGAACGATACTCGGCTTCCTGGGGCTGACGGACATCACTGTAATCGTCGCGGACGGTCTGAACATGGGGGAAGAGCCCCGAAGCGAGGGCCTTGCCGGGGCGCGACAAGCGATAGCAGCCACCCTTTCGCAAGGGAGGCAAATTCACTCAATCAAAGAAGGAGAAGCAGCATGAGCACAAGACGGGTTGAAGAACTGCTGGTGGCACAGGCCGCCTCGGACGGCGACGGCGTACGATTGATGCGCGTATTCGGTGGACAGAATCTCGCGCGCTTCGACCCGTTTTTGATGATGGACGAGTTTGGGTCGGCGGAAGCCAGCGATTATATCGGCGGCTTCCCCTCGCATCCCCATCGTGGTTTCGAGACGGTAACCTACATGCTCGATGGTCATATGCAGCACAAGGACCATATGGGCAATGTGGGCGAGCTGAAGAATGGTGACGTGCAGTGGATGACCGCCGGCTCCGGCATCATCCATTCCGAGATGCCGCAGCAGAAGGAGGGCCACATGCGTGGCTTCCAGCTATGGGTAAACCTGGCGGCGGCGGATAAGATGCAGGCGCCATCCTATGCCGATATCGCTGCGGCGGATATTCCGGTGTATGAGAGGCCAGGTGTCACCATCAAGGCGATTGCCGGTACCGTGGAAGGATCCCATGGACGCCTGCAAGGCCGGGTCAGCCGGGAGAAGACAGAGCCGATCTACCTGGACATCGCGGTCGACCAGGCGCCTTACGCCGAGTCCTTCAGTGTGCCTGACGGCTGGACAGTCCTGGTCTATGTCTATGAAGGACAGGCCGACGTCGCTGGGACCAATGTCAGCACCTCACGCATGGCACGGCTTTCGGCGGAGGGTACGGTGACGATCCAGGCAGATGCGCCTGCGCGCATTCTGCTGATCGCGGGTAAACCACTGGGCGAGCCGATCGTGCACTACGGTCCCTTCGTGATGAACTCCCGCGAAGAGATCGAGCAGGCACTCGCGGACTACCGCAGCGGCACCTTCACTGCGGCCGGTTGATCGAGTAATTGGCGCGCGGGAAGTGGACAGCCACTTCACCCGCGCGCTCATCTGTGCGTAGCAGAACCACCTCCTGCGCATTGCAGTAGAGCAGCGTGCCACTGACCGGATTGATGCCGTAGTCGGTCGGCTGCACGACGATCGCGCTGCCGGGCAGGAAGTCGGGGTGCAGCGAGCCACTTTTTTCCCTGTTGCAGGCGGAATCCCTGGCGATCGCGATGGCCTCGGCGCTGCTGATCTCGGTGCTGCTGCCTTCGCCGAAGGCATCGATGCGCTCCATCCAGCGTCTGACCGCATGGAAGGGCTGCAGCAATTCACTGACAATGGGCCGGCTGGCGACAAACCACAGCGGGTGATAGACTGAGAAATCGGCAATGACCGGTGAATCCCCGAACAGGAAGTCCTGTCCATCGCCAAGCTGTTTTTCCAGCTGGCTGAGAAACAGAACGAAGGTGTTGCGCCCCTCCGCCAGGGACAATGGCGCGGACGGCGCACCCTGACGCATGGCCGCCCGGTCCGCTACCATCGCCGCCATATCTTGTTCGCGTCCTGCGAAGACCTTCTTCAATACCTCCAGCATGAGCGTCAGCGGCATGGCCGACTGGAACAACGTGCTGTCAGCCCAGGCCGCCATCGCGGTAGCAGCGGCCGCTGCATGGTCCGGGTATAGGTTCGGGGTGGGCGCAAGCTCGTTCAGCTTACGTGCGATGAGGGAGGTGTCACAGATGATATCGGCGCCAATCTGCAGGACCGGCGTCTTGCGATAGCCGCCGGTCAGGGCAACGACATCGGGCTTGGGCATGATGCGCGGGATGATCACTGACTTCCAGGTCAGTTGCTTGGCCCCCAGGATGCAACGGATCTTGCGGGCAAAAGGGGCCTGGGGATAGTGGTGAAGAATGATATCGGTCATGGGTGTGCCTGCTGTTGTGCGTGGGGTGAAATCATAATCTTACTTATATCTTACCTGAAGACCCCGCAGGACGGGTCTATCGCGTGCCGCCGCTTCGTTGTCAGTCTCCCTTGTGAGGCGTTGATGACTTTCGATGCCCTGTTCCTGAAGCGCGGAAAAAACCTTTCTCCCTGCCGCGTCGAGAAAGCAAAAAAACCATAATCCTGTTCCGGAACGCTGCATCTTTTTTTTCCCTTCTATCAGTTCTGACTCCTGTCGATTCTATGGTGGATTTCGCCAGAAGAGTGTTCTGGTCCCACTGATGTTGTGATATCGTCCGGCTACCTTCATTCTGCAGGAGATCGGACAATGCCGTCCTCTTCGCCATGCTACATGCCTCTCTCTGTATGGCTTCAGCGCCTTCTCGCGCTTTGCCTGATCTCTTTCTCCGGCTACAGTTCTGCGGGCATCGCGGAATTCAACGCCGCTGCACAGACAGGGGACTATGTTGCTGCTGCCCGGGAGACGGCCAGCGCCTGGGAGAGCTACGACAAGTCGCGGGACAGTGCGGTCACAATTGCGCGCGAGTTTGCCTTCGTGAACTATCTGGCCGGCGATTTTGAAGCTGCCGCCAGTTTTACTGCTCATCTGGCCGACGAAGGCGTACTGGCCGGGCGGGACGATCAACCGCTGACCAGTCAGGTATTGGCCGATCTTATAGCGCTGCGCCTGGAGTCCACACTGGAGAGCAGGAACGCCCTCGCTCAGAGCTTGCAGGCGCGTCTGCCGGAAGAGGAAGTCGACAATATTTCCCTGCTGGCTGCCAGGGCATTGTACAGCGACGACTGGGGCCATGGGCGACTGGCGGAGATCGAGGCCAGTTCCGCTCTGGCGATAGCGTTCTTTGAGCGAGCCGGCGCCAGCGGCCTCGTGGAGAAGCGCAGAGCTGAGTTGATGGCGGTTGCTGCAGAGTTTGTCAGATGGCGCAACGTGCGCAGCTATGATCAGTTCGTGGATCTGCACAACGCGATTGTAGCGGATGTCGACAGCATCGAGGATGAGATAAGCAGGGAGACACTCATTGCTCTCAAGTGGATAGCACATGCCTGGACCAACTCCGCCTTCACCTACCTCGACTCGGTGAACCCGCAGACCGGTTCCCACATTGAACGCGTGCGACGCCGCGAGCTGGAAAATTCAAGCAAGGGCTTCTTCTATGCCGCCTACACAGACGAATCGTTGCCAGTCTGCGAAAACAGGCTCGCCTGGAACGTCCGCTATCCCACCTCTGCCGGCTTCCATGGACTGATCGGTACTGTTCTGATCAAAATGGACTTCGATAGCGACGGGCGTGTAAAGAACCATGAGCTGCTGGCCTCCGTGCCGGTAGACAGCTTTGGCGCAAGTGTCATAGACACGATCTCCAGAGCCCGTCTGCGTCCTTCACGGGGGCAGGATACTGACAATTGCACGCTGGCAGTCAACGACTATATTGTGACCATCAACTTCGTCATTTATTAGTGGCCGCCCAGGCTGGCGCTCACCGAGCGAAGCCAGGGCGGATTACATCCCCCCACCCAGCTCCGTATACATCGCCCGCAGAAAACGGTCCGGGTCTCCCCACTGCGCGTCATGGCTCGCCGTAGGCCGTTCCGCCACCACCTGCTCATAGCTCAGACCTCTCTCCACCAGCGGCCGCACGCGGCTGGTGATATCCAGAATCATGTCGCGGAACTCCATGACGTCGGCGCGGGTGGACGGCTCGCCATGGCCGGGGATGATGATGGTGTCAGGGCCAGCCATGCCAATGCCGTAGGCAAGCGCCTCGATGGTGCCCTGCAGGGTGCCGCCGTTGGCGGTGTCGATGTAGGGATAGCCTGTGGTGCGGAACACGTCGCCCATGTGCAGGACGTCGGAGGTGGTGAAATAGATGTAGCTGTCGCCGTCGGTGTGTGCGGGCGGCACGGAGATGGCCATCACCTCTTCTCCGTTCAGGTGAATGGTGATGTCTTCCGAATAGGTGAGCACAGGCAAGGCGATGTCCGGAGCCATCTCGCGCATGCGCACGCGGACTTCATCGCGGGCGAGGATCTCGATGCCCATGCGCCCGAGGTTCTCGTTGCCGCCGGTGTGATCGCCGTGCACATGGGTGTTGATCAGGAAGCGAATCTCGCCATCGTTGATTTCGCTGATGGCCGCCAGAATCCGGTCGGTGAGCGGTGCAAACTGGTCGTCAATCATGACGATGCCATCGTCGCCGACGGAAAGACCGATATTGCCGCCAGCCCCCTGCAGGTAATAGACGCTGCCGCGGACTTCGTGCGCAATGATCTCGACCGTGCTGTAGTCGGTCTGGGCATGGACTGTCGCGCCCAGGACAGGCGCCGTCAGCAGGATGGTTCGGGATAGCAGGGTCTTGTAGTTATTCTTGAATGACATGACGCTCTCCTTGTGAAACCGATGGCGGAATAGAGAGTAAGAGGGGGCGAAACGCCCCCTTATTTCATTGCGGTAGAACGGATGGTCAGGACGCTACAGGCGTGCTCATTGGCGGAGGACCGTAGCGGTTCGGGCCGGGGGTGCCTGGCAGTGCCATCAGCACCAGCAGGATGATCCAGCCCACCAGGGGAATCAGGGCCACGAGCGCCCACCAGCCGATGCGGTCGGTGTCGTGCAGGCGCCGGATGGTGACGGCCAGTGAGGGAAGAAACACAGCCAGGCTGTAGAGAAATGACAGGATGCCCAGACCCAGCAGGTTTGCGACTATGTTCAGGGCGATCACAATGCCGAAGTTGATCAGCGCGAACATCCAGAACTCCTGGCGTCCGGCCCGCCCGGTGAAGACGGTGTATTGCCGCAGTACATTTGTGTACCAGTCCATCACGTTATTCTCCTGCATGCTGTTCTCCTTGTCTTATGGTATTGGTCTCGTAGAGCTTCATTCTATGATCCGAGGGCGAGATGCAGTCGCCTCGCTCCGCGCAAGTATAGCGCCCCACCTTAGTCGGGGGGAAAGGACGTTGCTGCTTTTCTCGGATTCTGAGACTCTGTATCGCAAAGTTATTTGCATCTATTGACTGTGAATGGCATGTAGAGGCATATTCCGCTCAATGAACCAGTCGCATCCACAACCTGACGAGCGTCCCGCGGTCATATCGTTGCGCAATACAGCGGAAGACAATCTGCGCTTCATCCGTTCTGCCATGGAACGCGCTACTTCCTTTACCGGGGTGTCGGGCGTTGGCTATCTGCTGGCTGGCGCAAGCGCGGTGCTGGCGGCATGGGTGGCGGCTACCCGGCAATCCTCCGAGGCGTGGTTGCTGGTATGGATGATCGAGCTGGTGGTGGGGGGCGTACTGGCCTTCGGCCTGACCGTTCACAAGTCGCGTCTTCAGGGGGCTCCGCTGTGGTCGGGGAGTGGGCGCAAGCTGCTGATAGCCTTTGTGCCAACCATGCTGGCCGCCGGACTGCTGACGCTCAGTTTTGCTCTTCACGATCTGGTGAGCTGGCTGCCGGGTGTCTGGATGACACTCTATGGCGCGGCGGTCATGACTGCCGGGGCTCATTCGGTGCGGGCGATTCCTGTGATGGGCGCGGCGTTCCTGCTGCTGGGTTCTGTTGCCCTGCTGCTGCCAGCAACAGGTGACGCGGTTCTGGCCCTGGGATTTGGCGGTCTGCACATGGCCTTTGGTCTTTATATCTGGAGAAATCATGGTGGCTGAGACGAGCCGGACAAAAACAGCGGCAAAACGCAGTGCGGTGCAGGCGGAGGTTGGCCGTTCGGCAAAGAAGGTCAGTCACGATCTCGATCGCCTTATTCACGAGCGGACACGGCTGGCGATGGTCAGTGCCCTGGCGGCGAGCGATTCCCTGAGCTTCAACGAGATCAAGGCGCTGCTGGGCGCATCCGACGGCAACCTGAGCGCACATGCCCGCAAGCTTGAGGATGGCGGCTATATCGCCTGCAATAAGAGCTTTGATGGCCGCATGCCGCGCACCGATTATCAATTGACGAGTGCCGGGCGGCAGGCGCTGGATCGCTATATCGCCCATATGGAAGCGTTGATCAAGGTGGTCAAGAGCACTTGACTGTCCTCCAGGGCTGGGGGAAATAAAGGCAATTTTTCGGCTATTAACTTTGTAATGCAAAGTTCTTTTTAATGATTAAAGAGGCGAGGTGCGGGATGAAAATGGTGGAGGCAGGGTGGGGTGATCGCGCAGGCGGATTGTCCAGGCAGGTGGTGGCAGCAGGAGCGGCGCTTGGTATCGCCGGGGATCTATTGTTGTGGGACATTGACTCGCTGGGGCCGGGTTTCACGCTATGGGTCGCTTTGCTCGGCGTGGCCGTGGTGGCAGTGAATCGCCACGCGACGCGGGAGTGGCGAACCCAGTTGTTGCTCTGGACACTGGTTGCCGTGGTCGCTGCTTCCATCCTGTTGCTGCGGGCAACGCCGGTATTCGTGCCGCTGGTAGTGCTCACGCTCACTGCTTGTGCGGTCATGGTGTTGATGCAGTCCGAAGGAGTCGGGTTGCGGTCGGCTGCGGTCCACGACCAGGTCCGTGCGTTGTTGCGATTACCCTTGCGTGTGGTCCTGGGGGGCTGGCCGCTTCTTGGCGAGCTGAATCTGAATGGGGCGAGAGTGGGATCGCGTTGGCAGGCAATGCTGCGGGGAGCCTTGCTGTCACTGCCCCTGCTGCTGATCTTTGTGGCGCTGTTCTCCTCCGCCGATGCGACCTTCGAGCGGTATGCGTCCGGTGTCGGCGATCTGCTGGCCAGGGATCTGCCCCGCCATGTCCTGATCGTGGTGGTGCTCGGTTGGTTCAGCGCCGGGCTGCTTGCCTGCGCCATTCCCCAGCAGCGGGTCAGCAAGCGTGAAAAGCCCTCCACCAGGCTGCTGGGCGAGCAAGAGGCGGTCATCGTGCTTGGCTCCCTGGTCGCTCTATTCCTTGTTTTTGTCATGGTTCAGCTGGGATATCTGTTTGGGGGCCGGGAGGTGATCGAGCAGACCAGCGGCCTGACCCTGGCACAGTATGCCAGGCGGGGATTCTTTGAGCTGATGGTGGTGGCTCTGTTGGCCATGGCGATTCTGCACGGGGTTTGCGCGGGCCACGCAGGACGACTCAGGGTGCTGGGGCTGGTGCTGGTGGCGCTGGTCATGTGCATTCTTCTGTCCGCTGCCCAACGCCTCGCGCTCTACATCGACGCGTTCGGTTTGACCCTTGCCCGGCTGCTGGCCAGCGCCTGCATGCTATGGGTGACGTGCTGCCTATTGATGTTTACTGCGGCGCTGATACGCCAGCGGGGCGCAGGTCTCGCGTCGGGCTACCTGCTGTCAGGAGTGGCAATGGTCCTGATGCTCGCCGTCGCCAATCCGGCAGCGCTGGTGGCTTCGGTCAACCTGCAACAGGCCATCGTGAAATCCAGCCAGGATGGGGACGCCAGCCAACTCGACGTAAACTATCTGCTGCAACTGGGGCCGGATGTCGTGCCCGTGGTTCTCGACAGGTTGGCGGACTTACCGCGAGAGCAGCAGTGTGGCTTTGCCTTGGGGCTGCGCGCCCGCTACTGGCCGAAGCCCGTGGACGATGCTGACTGGCGGGCCTGGAACGACAGCAGGAGTGCGGCAGAGAGGGCGCTCGGAGAGGTCAGCCTGCTGCGTGCAGCTGACTGCAGTGAATACTTATTGGGTGGTTTTTATTCAACAAAAGAATAAATATATTCTTAGTTATTCTTATGTTGAATATGATGCGTTCTCTATAATGCCTGACATTTCAATCAGGGGACGCGGGAAAAATGGATTGGCAGGCATGGCTGGCTCTGGGGATGACCTTCGGGGTCCTGATGGTACTCATATTTACTCGCCTGGCACCGCACTATGTGCTGATGGGCGCCCTGACCATCCTGAGCACGACCGGCGTCCTGACCGCATCGGAAGCCCTGTCTGGATTTTCCAACTCAGGCCTGGTGACGGTAGCCACCATGTTCGTGGTGGCGGCTGGCCTGCATGCTTCGGGTGGCATCGACCTGATGGTGAACAAGTTGCTGGGGCGTCCCCGCAGCGCCCGCGGCGCTATGGCGCGTCTGTTTCTCCCCGTGGTGCCTTTGAGTGGCTTCCTCAATAACACACCGGTAGTGGCCACCATGATCCCCGCGATCAATGCCTGGTGCCGCCGCATCGACATCGCCCCTTCCAAGCTGATGATTCCGCTGAGTTATGGTGCCATCATGGGGGGCTGCCTGACCATGATCGGCACCAGCACCAATCTGGTGGTCAACGGTCAATATCAGGCGCTCACGGGTGGTGAGGGCTTTTCCCTGTTCGCCATCACCAAGGTGGGGCTTCCGGTGGCCGCGGCAGGTATCCTTTTCATGATGTTCTTCCTGCCGCGAGTGCTGCCGGACAGGCGCAGCAACAAGCCCTTCCAGAACATGCGTGAGTTCACGCTGGAGGTCGCCATCGATCCAGCCGGTCCTCTGGTAGGACTGACAGTGGAGGCCGCCGGACTGCGCAACCTGCAGCGCGTGTATCTGGTGGAGATTGATCGCGGCGATAACATCGTCAATGCGGCACCCTCCAACGATGAGATTCTGCTCGGCGGTGATCGGCTGGTGTTTGCTGGAGAGACCGAAGCGATTTCCGATCTGCTGCGCATCAATGGCATCGTGCCGTCGATCAAGCCCCAGAGGGACGCGCCCGAGAGCTACGCCGAGCGAAGATTGGTAGAGGCCGTGGTGTCCCAGCACTGCGCCTCCATTGGCGAGACAGTGCGAGGTTCACGCTTCCGTGATCGCTACGGCGCGGTGGTGCTGGCAGTGGCCCGTAACGGCGAACGTGTCGCGGGAAATCTGGGTAACATTATCATCAAGCCCGGCGACACCCTGCTGCTGGAAGCAAGACCAGCCTTCGTCACCCGACAAAAATATAACAAGGATTTTTTGGTCATCAATGATCTGGAGACCGTGCAGCCCCGTCACGACAAGGCGCTGTTGTCGTGGGGGATTCTGATAGCCCTGGTGCTGGCGGCGGGGCTGGGCATCACGTCCATGCTCAATGCGGCGCTGATCGGCGCATCTGCAATGCTGATTACCGGCTGTCTGTCGATCAACCAGGCCGAGAAGAGTCTCGATCTCGGCGTACTGATTACCATCGGTGCATCATTCGCACTGGGGGCGGCACTGGAGAAGACCGGCGTCGCCTCCGTGCTCGCGGCCAACATCGTCAGCCTGAGCGGCGGCAGGCCCTGGCTGTTGTTGATCCTGGCCTATATCACTGTTTCCGTGATGACAGAGATGATTACCAACAACGCCGCTGCGTTGATCATGGTGCCCATCGTACTGGCGATCACCGCGCAGGCGGGGCTGAATCCTGAGCCATTCATGTTTGCCGTGATGATGGCGGCTTCGGCGAGCTTCGCCACTCCGCTGGGTTATCAGACTAACCTGATGGTCTATGGTCCCGGCGAGTACCGCTTCAGCGACTTCGCGCGAGCGGGCGTGCCGATGAGCATATTCATCGGGGCCTGCACACTGGCAGTGCTGATCATTGGCTGGGATCTGAGGCTCTGACCCCGGCACAATCGGCCGGCGCAGAGTGCTTGAGGAGTCATCCAAACATCGGGCGCCGGGTCCTGTTGAACCCGGCACCTGGCGAGGGTCTCAGTTCAGACTGAAGACATACACGGCATTGCCCGAGGACGGGTACTGGATCTCCGGGGTGACCACGGCAGGCACCATTCGCGGACTGGTGCCACCCACGGCAGCGGTGACCGCGATGTACTGCTTGCCATCCACACTGAAGGTAATCGGGTGACCCTGCACAGAGGTACCCAGGCGCGTTTCCCACAGGATCTCGCCGTTGCTCACGTCAAACGCCCGGAAGCGACGGTCCAGGTCTCCCGCAAACACCAGCCCGCCTCCGGTGGAAAGCACACCGGTGAGAAATGAGGCGCGTTGCTCGTAGCTCCACACTTCTTCCATGGTATCCACGTTATAGGCAGCGAGCTTGCCGATGTTGCCATCAGAACCCGGCATCTCGAAGAAGCGACGGCTGGCGGCCAGTCCGCCGGAGCCAGGGGTCAGTTCTACCGCGCGAGCGGCGTTCTCCAGACAGGTCTGGCTGAGAGGAGCGATCAGCACACCGCTGGGCTCGTGATAGCTCATGGAGTGCCAGTCCTTGCCGCCTGCGCTGCTCGGGCACGCGGAGGTCCATTCATCGATCTGGGCGTTGATGATGTCGTCGCGATAGGTGACCGCGCCGGTCACCGGATCGATGTGGGTGAAGGCGTTCTGGAAAACGGTTTCGGTGTAGCCCACGAACTGGCCGGTCTCCCGATCGTTCTTCCACAGGATGCCGTGCTTGCCCAGTGAGAACACCAGTTTCTGGTCCCCGCGGTCGATCAGTACGCGCTCGAACACCTCGTCCAGGTCCAGTGCCTCGCCGGGCACATGCTGGAAGTGCCAGTTCAGCTTGCCGGTCGAAACGTCCACAGCGACGGTGGAATTGGTGTACAGCCCGGCGTCATGGATGGACATATGACGGCTGACAGGCACCCAGGGCTTGGCCTGGGCGGTGCCCCAGTAGGTCAGGTTGAGTTCGGGGTCATAGCTGCCGGTAATCCAGGTCTCGCCACCCTTGCGATAGATGCCTTCCAGGCCGCCCCAGGTGTCGCCACCCGGATCTTCCGCGTGCGCAATGGTGTTGAACTCCCACAGTCGCTCGCCGGTGTTGGCGTCGTGGGCGGTCATGTAGCAGTTCTCCTCAATGTAGCTGGCGCAGCCGGCCATGCCCAGAATCACCTTGCCGTCCGCCACCAGCGGGCCGGAGGAGTTCTCAAATCCCTTGCTGCTGTCGGCAACCTGCACTTCCCACACTTTTTCGCCAGTCCGCGCATCCAGTGCCAGCAGGCGGGCATCGGTGGTGGCCTGGATGATCTTGTCGTTATAGAGGGCAATGTTGCGCATGTCCTCGCGGGTGGCTGACCCACCCCACGCCTCCCAGATCAGGTCGCCCGTGGCGGCGTCCAGCGCCTGCACGATGTTGCTGGGGTTGATCAGGTACATGATGCCGTCGTAGACGATTGGAGCGGGCTCTGAAGCGCCGTCGTGCATCGTCCACACCCATTCCAGCTTCAGGCCTTCCACGTTGCTCCGGTTGATCTGGTCCAGCGGGCTGTAACTCCATGCGGAGTAATTGCCGCGCCACATCAGCCAGTCTTCGGGGTCGGGGTTGCGCAGCATCTCGTCGGTGAGCGGCACGAAATTCTCGACCGTGCCGGCGATGGTCACGCCCACTGGCGCCTCCGGCTCGCGCCGTTGCTGTGCGGCAGCAGGCGCTGAGGCGGGCACAAGGCTCGCGATAGCGGTCGAGGTGGTGGCCGCCACGGCCTGGGTGCCGGGCTGCGCGCCGTTGGTCTGGAGGATATGGGCAACGATGCTGCCGGTGGTTTCACTGGACAGCGGCGTGTCGGCGCCTGGTGGCATGGAGGACTGGATCAGCCGGAACAGATCGCCAACACCGCGCCCACCCCAGGTGGCCACGAACTGTGAGCCGCTGAGCATGGGAGCTGCCGGCGTTCCCTGCAGACCGGGCCCATGGCAGGCGGCGCAGTTGCTCTGATAAAGCGTGGCGCCGGCTATGGCCTGCTCACTGGTGAATACGCCTGGCGCCTGGGCGCTGGCCTGGAGGGTATAGCCGCAGATCATGGCGCCGAGCAGCGCGGTACTGCGGATCCGGAATCGCCCTGGAATTTGATTGGTCATGAAAGGCCCCGTTGTGGTCATATTATTCTTGTTGAGTGAAGTGGTGCCTGGCAGCCGCTCAGTGCAGCAGCCAGCCCCGCAACTCGCCGGTTGGATTGTTTTCGCTGTGTATCTGCACGTACAGCCCTTCGGAATGCAGTGCCTCGATCAATTCCGGCGTCAGTGTCAGCGCGCCACTGACAGTGCCCGCGGCGGACTTGTCCACGTCCAGGGTCAGCGCCACCGGACCGGGCTGCGCCTTGGGGCCGCGGTGGATGTGCGCCATGGTGGCCGCTGAGCTCATGCCCTCGAAGCGGCCGGTAACCGTCAGTACGTCCCCACGCAGGCTGGCATTCACCTCGCCCACTCCGGTGATCGTCCGTACGGTGATGGCGGTGGCTGGCATGGGGGACAGGCGTGCACGCAATTCATTGCCCCTGTCCTGGGCATAGCTGGAAGCAGCAAGGCTGGCGAGGGCGATCAGGATGACTGGCAGGCAGCGTTGCAGGGGGCTGTGGAAGAAGGAGCGGGATGTCGCTGTCATGGATAACCTCTCGGGATCCTGTTCTTGTTATTGGCCGGCAGAGGCAGGCCAGGGACGTCGTTGAATGGGGAAATTAAACCCTATATGATCCTTGACTACCATATGCGCGCGGCCATGATCGCGCAATTTGAGATCAGTTGACTACCTGCGGGTCATATTCGGTATAGCGCCAGGTGGCACGTACCGCAACCCACACGATTGGCAATCCACCCGATTTGAGAGGGCAGTATGAGTCTGGACACGGGTCTGGGAAAAAATCTGGGCAAGACCCTGGCAAAGAGCCTGGAAAAGATCGGCGACAGTGTATGTTTTGGCGGCAGGCAACTGCGGTTCCAGCATGAATCCGCGGTGCTCGACTGCAGTATGAAATTCTCCTTTTTTCTGCCACCCGCGCAGCACCAGTCCACCGATGGCGAAGTCCCGGTGCTGTACTGGTTGTCCGGCCTGACCTGCAGCGATGAAAACTTTGTCCACAAGGCCGGCGCGCAGCGTGTTGCTGCCGCGCTGGGTATTGCAGTGGTGTGCCCCGATACCAGCCCGCGCGGGGAAGGGGTTGCCGACGCACCTGACGGAGCGTGGGACCTGGGGCTCGGGGCAGGATTCTATGTGAATGCCACGCAGGCACCGTGGAGCAGCCACTATCGCATGTACGATTATGTGGTGACGGAGTTGCCCGCCCTGGTAGAGGCAACCCAGCCGGTCAGCAGGGAACTGCGTTCGATCTCAGGTCATTCCATGGGAGGGCACGGGGCGCTGGTAGCGGCGATGCGTAATCCTGGCAGGTACCAATCGGTGTCGGCATTTGCCCCCATCGTGGCGCCCACGCAATGTCCATGGGGGCGCAAGGCTCTGGGGGAGTATCTCGGTGACGACGAGCAGGAGTGGGCATTCTATGACGCCTCTGTACTGGTGGCTGAGGCGGCGCCCCTGCCGACATTGGTCGATCAGGGCGATGCGGACCCCTTCCTGGCTGAGCAACTGCAACCGCAACTGCTGATCGAGGCGGCCAAGCGTGCCGGTTATCCCCTGGAGTATCGCGTCCGGCCGGGCTACGACCACAGCTACTATTACATCTCGACTTTCGTGGAAGAACACCTGCAGTTCCACGCCCGCCACCTGTTGCCCTGAGGTCCGGAACCCTGCGGCAACCGGGCTAGAGGATCGCATCCAGGCCAGCGCGCACATCGATGGTCGCCAGCCACAGCAGCACGCCGCACACTAGGGTCAGCAGCTGGCTGGCCCGGTCCTTGAGCGCGAATACAATGGGGTCTTCCGCGATCCTGCCACGCGCCGCCAGCAGCCAGATGCGGGTAATCATGTACAGCAGCAGTGGGCAGATCAGCCACAGGATCTCCGGGGTGCGGTACTGGTTCCTGGTCTCTTCATCGTTGATGAACAGCGCGAACACCATGACTGCCAGAAAGGCACTGGTGCTGCCGAACATGGCCATCATGTTCAGGTCGCCGGCGTAGTAGCCCCGCCCCTCCGACTGGGAAATGCCCGCTTCCTGCAGATAATCCAGTTCCGCATAGCGTTTGACCACCGCCAGGCTGAAAAACAGGAACATCGAGAAGGTCAGCAGCCAGAACGACGGGTCCACCGAGATGGCGGCCACGCCGGACAGGAGCCTCAGGGTATACAGGGCAGCCAGCATGATGACGTCCACCAGCATCAGCCGCTTGAGGGCAAAGCTGTACAGGCCTGTGCACAGGTAGTAGACCGCCAGGATCAGCGTGAATGCCGCGGGCAGCACGGAGGCCAGGCTAAAGGAGAGCGCCAGCAGCACCGGCGAAATCAACAGGCCGTGAACCAGCGGAATGTCGCCGGCGGCGAAGGGCCGCAGCGACTTGCTGTGATGCTGGCGGTCGCTTGGCAGGTCCAGCAGGTCGTTGAGCACGTAGACGCTGGAGGCACACAGGCCGAAGCAGACAAAAGCGACCACCGATTGCCAGATCAGGGCGATATTGGCCACCTCGTGGGCGAGTATCAGGGGCAGGAACACCAGCGTGTTCTTCAGCCATTGGTGAGGTCGCAGCGCCCTGACATACGGACGCAAGCCGAGGCGTGGCCGTTCAAACTCCTGCTCTATGGTGGTCACATCGGCTATCTGGCGCTTTAATCCGGCGCTGACATCCACCACGACGGCGCTGTCGGCCTGCTGCCAGATGACCAGGTCCACCCGGTGGTCGGCGGCATAGCTGAAGTGGCTGTCGCGCTGCTGGATCCGGGCGAGCTTGTTGATGCCGGAGCAATTGTGCGTTGGATCGCTGCCAATGGCATCGTCAAAGAGACCGAGATGATCGGCGACAGCGCGCACATAGGTCTGGTGGGAAGCGGAGATCAGGATCAGGCGTCTCCCCTGTGCCTTCTGTTGCCGAAGATAGAGCAGCAGCGCCTGGTTATAGCGCAGAAGGTCGACGCGCACACTGACACGCGAGGCAATCTGGTGTTTCAGGTTGGCCTTGCCGCGCAGCAGCCACACAGGGATCAACAACAGCCACAGCAGATTGTGCTTCAGCAGTTCCAGAAAGGACTCCAGGAGCAGATCGCCGTGAACCAGCGTGCCATCGAGGTCGACATACAGTGGCTGGGAAGGGTATTGTTCTGTCATCAAGCATCCGTTTCGACGGCATTTTTTAGGATGGGTATTTCAGCATGAAAGAGACTATACAGTCGATACTCGGGTTCTGGTTCGGCGAAGCAGCGGATGATGCTGCTGCGGCCGCCCAGCAGGCAGGAATATGGTGGGGAAAGAGCGACGAAGTGGATCGCCAGATCGCCGAGCGCTTTGAAGTGCCGTTGCAGCAGGCCGCGGGTGGGCAGTTGGACGCGTGGCAGCAGACCCCACAGGGTCGGCTGGCCCTGATCCTTCTGCTGGATCAGTTCCCGCGCAACATATACCGGGGCACTCCCCAGGCCTTTGCCTATGATCCCCAGGCGCGTGCGCTGACGCTGGAGGGCTTGCAGGCAGGCGACGATCAGGCTCTGCGCCCCATCGAGAGAGTGTTCTTCTACTTGCCGCTGGAGCATGCCGAAGATCTGCCGCTGCAGCAACGCTGTGTTGTGCTGTTCGAGCAGTTGCAGGCATCCCTGCCTGAGGCCCCAGCACAGGTGTTTGCCGGATTCACCGATTTCGCCGACAAGCACCGGGTTATCATCGAGCGCTTCGGCCGCTTCCCCCATCGCAATGAGATATTGGAGAGGGAATCCACCGCCGAGGAAATCGCCTTCCTGGCCACGCCAGGCTCGTCGTTCTGATGACGGCGCGGTGGTCTGGGTTTCCTAGAACTTCAGCCGCTTGAAGATGATTTCGGGAATTGCGCGGACCACGAACATGATCGCTCTCCAATAGCCTGGGGCATAGACCGTGTGACGATTGCGGCGAATGCCATGGACGATGCTCTGGGCGATCCGCTCTGGAGAGCTCCACAGCGGTCCCTTGGTAAATGCTGCGGTCATGGGGGTGTCGACAAACCCCGGCCGGATGTCCACCACCTGCACATTGCTGCGCAGCAGCCGCCCGCGCAGGCCCTGCAGGAAAAGGGAGACCATGCCCTTGGCGCTGCCATAGACGTAGTTGGACTGTCGGCCACGATCGCCCGCCACCGACGTGACCACCGCAATGCAGCCGCTGCGCTGGGCGGCAAGGCGATTGGCGATGCGGGTAACCAGCGATATGACGCTCAGGGCATTGGTGTTGATCTCCTGCAATGCCGACTGGAAATCCTCTTCACACTTGCTCTGGTCGGGGAGCGAGCCGTGGCATATCAACACGGTATCGATGCTGCCTAGCGACTCGACAGCGCGCTCAATGATGGCGTCGTGCTGGTCGAAATTGTTGACGTCGAGAAGGGAATAATTGACATCAGCCGCACCCCGAAGCAACAGATCTTCCTTTTGTAGCGCCAGGTGTTCTTCATTGCGCGCTGTCAGATAAAGACGGCAATGCTCCTCTGCGAAGAGACGGGCAGTGGCTGCCGCGATGGCAGAGCCTGCTCCTATGATCAGGATATTCTTCGACACGTTGATTCCTCGTTTCCCGGGTCAGAGCCCCAGCCTGCGCGACTGCAGTGAATTGAAGCGGGTATCGGCCTGATATTCCGCCCGGATGTTGGCGAGCTCTTCCCAGCGTGGATATCCCCTCTTGAAACTCTGCTCGCTCATGCGCGCGTCCTTGGCCAGATAGAGACGGCCGCCGTGGTCCAGCACAATGGCATCCAGTTCGTCGAGCAGGGGGAACAGGTTGCGTTCCCATTTGAAGTCCATCGCCAGTGTGTAGCCGTGCATCGGAAAGCTCAACAGGTTGTTGTTGCCCGCCCCAAATTTCTTCAGCACCGACAGGAACGAGCCCTTGCCGCCGGCGCTGGTGCGTTGGAGTACTTTCGCTATCGCCTGGCGGGCGCCCTGTGTTGGGACCACGAACTGGTACTGCAAAAAACCCTTCTTGCCGTAAAGGCGGTTCCAGTTGGAGATCCCATCCAGCGGAAAGAAGTAGTTGCCTGGTTCAATGCGCTCGCTGGCTTTTGTTGGGCGCTTGAAATACAGGCTGTTGAACAGGTGCATGGTATGGCGATTCAGCAGCAGCGCCGGAGCGCTGAGAGGCACCGTCAGCCGGCCTTGGTGCGGTGCGCTGAAACGTTTGTCCTGAGCGTGCTCGCCAAGATAAAGCAGGGAGCGTCCCATCGCACTGCCCCGCGCCAGACAGTCGAGCCAGGCAACGGAGTAGGTCGACCCGGCGTTCGTCTCGAACAACGCCATTACCTCTTCCAGGTTGTTGGCGCGCAGGGTCTTCTGCATGACGGCCGAGCCTGGCACACGCACCAGGTGCAGGGTGGCGTCGACGATGATCCCCGTCAATCCCATGCCGCCGCAGGTGGCGTGAAACAGGCGGGGGTTGGAGATGCGGGAGCACTCCACGATATCGCCATTGGCCAGCATCAGTCGCAGGGAGTCCACGTGGGTACCAAAGGTCCCGTCCAGATGATGATTCTTGCCGTGCACGTCGCTGGCAATGGCGCCTCCCACCGTCACGAAGCGGGTGCCGGGAAGCACCGGCAGGAACCAGCCCTGGGGAGCGAAGTGGCGGAGTATGTCGGCCAGACTGGTGCCCGCTGAACAGCGCAGCATGCCGCTCTCGGGGTTGAATCCCAGGAAGTGATCCAGCCGCGTGCTGCGCACCACCTGCTCGGCCAGGGCGCTGTCGCCATAGCTGCGGCCGAGGCCTCGGGCAATGCCATTGAAGGGGGATTGCGGGCTCAGCAGGGTTCTCATTTCCTGCATGGAGCCGGGCGTGTACAACGTGCTGTCGATGGTGGGAAAGCGCCCCCAGGATTGCAGCTTCATCAAACGGTTCTCCTGGTGAAGACATAGCGCCGGTCGAGTTGATACTTGATGACATAGCCGCAGGCGAGGCCAAGCACTGCTCCGGCATAGCGCGCTTCCCGGGTGGCGAATATTCTGTCGAAAGCCAGCTCGGTGCCCCAGAAAATAGCTGTCGTGAATAACCCAGTGATGGCGTAGGCCAGGAACTGTCCGCTGTCCTGGTTCAAGGGGCGGTCCGCCATACGAAAGATGTAGCGACGGTCAAGCAGATACTTCACCAGCAGGCCTGCCGCTGTGCCCAGCATGATGGCTGGAAGTAACGCCTGATCGTTGTACAACTGCAGGAAGAGTTCCTGACTCGCAATGTTGGCAAGGGTGGCGGCGATTGCAAACAGCGTGTAGAGCAAAGCTAGTTTCATGGGCCTGTCTATGGTTGCCTTCCAGGGGGTTGCCTTCTATCGTTGCGCTGGATTGGGCTCAGGCGCCAAAGGATACTCTTTACGCGGCGGCCTGGCGAGCAGGCGCAGCAGAATCGGCAGCAGTCCCAGGACGCCGATCAGTGCGACGAACATGGAGAACGACGTCAGCAGACCAAACAGGACGCTGGGGATGAAGTCCGAGAAGACCAGCAGCGAGAACCCGGAGATGATCAGCATCGAGGTATAGAGAATGGCCGTACCCACGGTGGCATGCGCTTCTGTGACACTGTGCTCGTGATTGGCCTTGCCGCCGAGCTCACCGTAGCGGTGGATATAGTGAATGGTGTCGTCCACCGCGATCCCCATTGCGATCGCCGCGATGGTGATGGTCATCAGGTCGAGGGGAATGCCCAGCCAGCCCATGACGCCGAGCACCGCAAGTGTGGCGATGATATTGGGGATGACAGCGGCGATGGCGAGCCGGAAGGAACGGAAGATGATCAGGAAGGTCAGCGTCAGCACCACGTACACCAGTCCGAGGGTCATTATCTGCGAGGTGAACAGCCGCTGCAGGATGTCCTGGTACAGGACGAACATGTTGCTCAGGGTGTACTCGGACGATTCGAGGCCAAGGTCTGCCAGGGTGGCATGAATGTCTTCCAGCAGCTGCGCGCGGCTGAGTCCCGGTGTCAGGTCCTTGATCCAGATGTTGAGGCGCGCCTCGCCGGTGTCACTGTCATAGAACGACCCTACAAGATCGCGGCGGAAGGACTCATCGAGCATCCAGTAGATCATTGTCATTTCATATTCGGTCAGCGGATTGCCGTCGTTGAGCTCCCGTGCCAGGTCGGTGACATTGACGGCAGAAATAATGCGCCCGGTGGCTTCCATCTCACCCAGGCGGTGCTGGATCAGCTGCAGCATCTGCACGGTTTCCGCGCTCATGACAATATCCGGATTGGCAGGTGGCTGTGTGCGGTACACCAGATCCAGCGGAGTTGAGCCCCCGAATTCCTGATCGATATAGGCCAGCTCCTGGTGCACGGTGGTGTCGCTGCTGAAGTAGTTGATGAAGCTGTTCTCGACAGTCAGCCGGC
>Ga0233380_1000403_pt1 | contig 23242 bp, 19 predicted proteins | sample ElkDunMinimDraft_9_FD_191541 | JGI IMG/M metagenome (GOLD analysis project Ga0233380, IMG submission 191541) | Fecal eukaryotic communites from dung pellets of Tule Elk in California, USA - Elk Dung F36 | ecosystem: Host-associated > Mammals > Digestive system > Large intestine > Fecal | place... | reverse complement strand
CCGCGGCCAGTGCACGGGTGAAGTTCAGCACCGCGCCCTTGGAGGTGTTGTAGGCAATGGTTTTCATCTCTATCGGGTTGCCGCCCAGACCGGCAATCGATGCCAGATTGATGATGCGCCCACCGTGCTCGAGCATGCCCGCCTTGGCCACTGCCTGGCTGAGCAAAAAGTAGCCACGAATATTCAGGTTCATCACCTTGTCCCACGCCGCCGTGGGGTGGTCTTCTGCAGGCGCACCCCAGCTGGCACCGGCGTTGTTGACCAGAATGTCTATCTGGCCCACCAACTGCGTGGTCTCGCGCACCAGGCGCTGAATGTCTGCTTCATTGGCGCAATCGGCGGCAATCCACTGCGCGTTGATGCCTTGCGCTTGCAACATGGCAGCCGCTTGTTCCAGGTCGGCCGCCTTGCGCGACGTAATCACCACGCGCGCGCCCGCTTCGCCCAGCGCCTGCGCCATTTGCAACCCCAAACCGCGCGAGCCCCCCGTCACCAAAGCGGTTTTGCCTTTGAGGTCAAACAGTTGTTGCACGCTGCGTGTCATAGCTTGTATCTCCTGCGATAGCTTGAAAAATGAGGGGAAAGCACCGTATAGGTTTTGATTTCATTGTGCGTGGGCACCCCGCCTGCGGCCTGTCGCCATGGCGAAGCCAAAGCCTAGTGAATGCACCAAGAAAAAATTCACACAACGCGCTCAAAAAACTGTACATTCATACAGTCACTGTTGTTTTATACATACCTATGTTTGCAACCTCTACCCTCCAAGACCTGCCCTGCTTTACCGTTGCCCTGTGCGACTACCCCAGCCTGCCCGAAAACGAGCGCCAGCGTGCCGAAGCGCGCTACGCCCGAACACTGGCGCGCCAGCTCGGCGGAGAGCCCGAAGTGGCCCACGCGCTGCGCACCATAGAAAGCCTGGAAGACGCGCCCCCTGAAGAGATCACCGAAGAAGTCAAAGCCGTGTACCACCGCTGGATGAAAGCCGCACGCGCCGCCGCTGAGGCCGGCATGCAAGGCTTGGGCGGTGAAGATGGCTGCTACTTTGAAGTGCGCCCGCAGTCTGATTGACAGATTGTTCAAAAAGAGAGCTGCCAGTGCTTAATAAGCAATGCTTTCAGATACTTTTGTATCTGAAACTGTTGAAATACAAGCGCTAGCAGCTATTCTTTATTCATACCCCGCTTGTTTTGCAAGCACGCTGCCTGCACAGCACACGGGCGTTGAGGCAAGCGCTGCATCCAAGCAACAGCGCGCAGCGACAAGCGCCAGCCTCGCACCTAGAATCGTTCCAACTATTGAACGAGGACGAGGCTATGACCAGTATTCCCCCGGCTGAGCCAGACACGCTCGACACACCCCTGCATGCCCTGCACGAAGAGCTCGGAGCACGCATGGTGCGCTTTGCGGGCTACCGCATGCCCGTGCAATACCCGCAAGGCCTGGTGGCTGAGCACCGCCATACGCGTGAGCAAGCCAGCCTGTTTGATGTCTCGCACATGGGGCAAATCAGTGTCAGCGGCCCCTCTGCCGCTGCCGCTTTAGAGCAAGTGCTGCCCATTGACGTCATAGATCTCGGTCTGAACCGCCAGCGCTACGCTTTGCTGCTGGCCGAAAACGGCGGCATCCTGGATGACCTGATGGTGGTCAACCGCGGCCAGGACTACCTGCTCATCGTCAACGCCAACCGCAAGCACGAAGATTTGGACTGGATTCAGTCACACATTGGCCATGAATGCACGGTGCAAGCCCTGCCTGACATGGCGCTGCTGGCGCTGCAAGGCCCGCAAGCGGGTGCTGTGTTGCAGCGCCCCGTGCCCGCCACCAGCATGCTCAATTTCATGCAAGGCACGCCGTTTGATTTCAAGGACGCACGCGGCTACATCACACGCAGCGGCTACACCGGCGAAGACGGCTTTGAAATCTCGCTGCCCGCCAGCCACGTGGAAGCCTTTGCGCGCTGGGTGCTCAAACAGCCCAACGTACAGCCCGCAGGTTTGGGTGCACGCAACACCTTGCGGCTGGAAGCCGGCCTGTGCCTGTACGGCACCGACATGGATGCCACCACCACACCAGCCCAAGCCGCGCTCAACTGGAGCATTCCCAAAGTACGCCGCACAGGCGGCCAGCGCGCTGCAGGTTTTATCGGCGCCGATGTGGTGCTGCCACAAATTGAAGGCAGCGCCCCGGTAGACACCGTGCGCGTTGGCTTGCACGCCATGGAACGTGTGCCTGTGCGCGATGGCACGCCTTTGCACATTCCTGATGGCGCAGCCATCGGTTATGTCACCAGCGGCTCATTGGCGCCCACCCTGGACCGCCCTATCGCCATGGGCTATGTGCCACCGGCACATGCACAAATCGGCTCACGCATTGACGCTTTGGTGCGCGGTAAAGCGGTAGCCATGGAAGTGGTTCCACTGCCTTTTGTAGGCACACGCTATCGCAAAAACTAGGCCGTATTGGTGCTGTAGCGCGCCACTGCCATTTCAAACCGCTAAAGTGTCAGCCATACAGACATGCCCATGCATGTCATGACCCACCACCGTTAATTGAGTACCGGAGTTCTACCTCATGAGCATCAAGTTTTCTAAAGAACACGAATGGATCAACGCAGCCAACCCGCAAGCGGCTGTTGTTGGCATCACTGTCCACGCGCAAGACGCGCTGGGTGATGTGGTGTTTGTGGACCTGCCCGCCGTGGGCACCACGTTCAAGCAAGGCGATATCACTGGCGTGGTGGAATCTGTGAAAGCCGCCGCTGACGTTTACATGCCCGTGACGGGAGAAATCGTGGAAGTGAACGAAGCCCTGCGCGCCGATCCTTCGCTGGCCAACTCCGACCCGCTGAACGCCGGCTGGTTCTTCAAGGTCAAACTGAGTGACCCCAGCCAGCTCGATGGCCTGATGGATGAAACCGCCTACGGCGACTTCGCAGCCAACAGCTAAGCAACCCAACGGCCAGAGCCACAGGCTGCGCGCTGCGACAGCGCATGCCCATGAGTCTCGCCGTTCACCTAAAGTGGCCTGATGGCGCATGTCAGGTCCATGGAGCACGCCGCTTTGGCGGCTCCTTCCCGCGCACGGCAATGAGGGAGGTTGGATGATGAATCAGCGACTGCAAGCGCCCTTGTCTCAACTGCATGAGGGCGACGCCTTTGAGCGACGCCACATTGGCCCCAGTGCGCAGGACGAAGCGCACATGCTGCGCACCATTGGCCTGCCATCGCGGCAGGCGCTGGTTGACGCACTGGTTCCAGCCAATATTGCACGCCATACGCCCATGGACTTGCCGCCATCGGCCACTGAATATGAAGCACTGCAAGAACTCAAAGCCATTGCCAGCCGCAATCGCATCCTCAAGAGCTTTATTGGCCAAGGCTATTACGGCACGCACACCCCCGGCGTAATCCAGCGCAACATATTGGAAAACCCCGCCTGGTACACCGCCTACACGCCATATCAGGCGGAAATTTCTCAAGGCCGGCTGGAGGCCTTGCTGAATTTTCAAACCATGGTGTGTGACCTCACGGGGATGCCCATTGCCAACGCCTCCATGCTCGATGAAGCCACCGCAGCAGCAGAAGCCATGGCTTTGGCACGCCGCTGCTCCAGCGCCAGCAGCAACGTCTTTCTGGTGCACCCCGACGTGCATCCACAAACACTGGAAGTGCTGCGCACCCGCGCGGAGCCCTTGGCTTGGAGCATTACCTGCCCGCAAGACCATGCCGCCTTTACCACCGCATTGCAAAGCCCGCACTTTGGCGCTCTGGTGCAGTACCCCACCAGCACCGGTGCCATCAATGACTGGCGCGACGCTGCCACGCACTGCCACAGCCAGAAAGCCTTGCTGGTCGCCGCCACTGATTTGCTGGCGCTCACCTTGCTGACGCCACCCGGTGAATGGGGGGCAGACATCGTTGTGGGTAACAGCCAGCGCCTGGGCATGCCCATGGGCGCAGGTGGCCCGCATGCTGCATTCATGGCATGCCAAGACGCGCACAAGCGTTCACTGCCAGGACGTCTGGTTGGCGTCAGTGTCGATGCGCAAGGCGCACCTGCCTTGCGTCTGGCACTTCAAACGCGCGAGCAGCACATACGCCGCGAAAAAGCCACCTCCAATATATGTACGGCCCAGGTACTGCCCGCAGTCATAGCCAGCATGTACACGGTCTATCACGGCCCCCAAGGCCTGCGCGATATTGCACTGCGCATTGCCAGCCTGACCGCTGCCTTGGCGCAAGGGCTGGAGGCACTGGGGCTGGCGCTGCAGCACACCACGGCGTTTGACACCCTGACCGTCATTGCACCTAAAAATGCATTAAACATAGCTACCCGCGCATTGCTGGCGGGCGTTAATCTGCGAAAAGTTTCAGAATCTTCCCTGGGCATATCACTGGATGAAACCAGCACCACAGCCGACGTAGGCTTGCTGCTGCGCTTGTTCGGGGCAAGCAGCCCTGCAGTCATTGAGACATCTGCAGCGCCGCGCATTCCAGCCACCTTGCAACGCAGTTCAGGCTATCTGTCACACCCTGTCTTTCACAGCCACCACAGTGAAACGGCCATGCTGCGCTACATACGCAGTCTGTCTGACAAAGACCTGGCACTGGACCGCTGCATGATCCCGCTGGGCTCGTGCACCATGAAACTCAACGCCACCAGCGAAATGCTGCCCATCACCTGGCCAGAGTTCGCGCAGATTCATCCCTTTGCACCCACCGACCAGCAGCAAGGCTACGCCCTGCTTGACCAGCAGTTGCGCGACTGGCTGTGCACCATCACCGGCTACGCCGGGGTGAGCCTGCAGCCCAACGCTGGCTCGCAAGGTGAATACGCTGGGCTGCTGGCCATACGCGCCTGGCACGCTTCGCGCGGCCAGCCCAAGCGCACTGTTTGCCTGATTCCATCCAGCGCCCACGGCACCAACCCAGCCAGCGCCCAAATGTGCGGCATGCAGGTGGTGGTGGTGGCTTGCGATGCGCAAGGCAATGTGGACATGAACGATCTGCGCACCAAGTGCGAGGCGCACAGCGACAAGCTGGCCTGCATCATGATCACCTACCCCAGCACGCATGGTGTATTTGAAGATGCAGTGCGCCCGCTGTGCGAGCTGGTGCACCAGCACGGTGGCCGTGTGTATGTGGACGGGGCCAACATGAATGCCTTGGTCGGGCTGGCTGCCCCCGGCAGTTTTGGCGGCGATGTCAGCCACCTCAATCTGCACAAAACCTTCTGCATCCCGCACGGAGGTGGGGGCCCCGGCGTCGGCCCGGTGTGTGTGGCGCAAGACCTGGTGCCGTTCCTGCCCGGGCATGCCGCTGCAGGCAAGGCCGCGCTGGTAGGGGCTGTATCCGCAGCCCCTTACGGTAATGCAGCCGTTTTACCCATCAGCTGGATGTACATCCGAATGATGGGCCCCCAAGGCCTGCGCCACGCCACCGAAACAGCAATTTTGAACGCCAACTACATCAGCGCACGCCTGAAAGACCACTACCCCACGCTGTATGCAGGCCCCGGCGGCCTGGTTGCCCATGAATGCATTCTGGATCTGCGACCCCTCAAGGAAACCAGCGGGGTCACGGCTGAAGACGTTGCCAAACGTCTGGTGGACTACGGCTTTCACGCCCCAACACTGTCCTTTCCTGTGCCGGGTACTCTGATGGTTGAACCCACCGAGAGCGAACCGCTGCAAGAGCTCGATCGCTTCATTGATGCCATGCTGGCCATCCGCGCAGAAATTGAGCACATTGAAAACGGCACGTGGCCGCGTGATGACAACCCACTCAAAAATGCCCCGCATACGGCGTCTGCGCTGCTGCAAGAGGCGTGGCCCCACCCATACAGCCGCACAGAAGCTGCAGGTTCATCGGCTCTGGCCACGAAATACTGGCCACCCGTGGCACGCATCGACAATGTACATGGCGACCGCCATCTGGTATGCACCTGCCCTCCGCTGGAGACTTACCTGAGTTAAGCCTCAGTCCTTCCAGCACTACTTTGTTGTCTGACCAGACAAGCACTTACACTGCGGCTCTCGCTCCAGCCGCGCGCTGCCATTTATGAGTCGTCCAGACCTTTCTTTCCTGATCAACCGCGAAGACGCCCCCTCACTGCCCCCATTGCCCCCTGAGTTGGATATGGCACCGCTGGATGCATTGCCGTCATTCGATTTTCCGGATGATCTACCGGGCGATGATCCGCTGGCAGCGCTCATTGCAGAGCTGCGCAATTACCAAAATGAGCTGGAAATCCAGAACAAAGTACTGGATTACAGCCAGGCCGTAGCGGAAAGTGCTTCTGAACGCTTTGAGGCGCTGTTCTCCAGCGTGCCTCTGCCTTTGCTGGTGCTCGATGAGCATGACATGGTCATTCAGGCCAATGCCATGGCGCACAACGCCTTCCAGGCAGAGGGGCATGACCGGCTGCTGGTTTCTTTTATGCCCTTTGTCTGCCCCACAGACACCGAACGGGTGGCCCACGCCTTTCTGAGTGCCCGCCAACAAGGTAGCAGCGAAGCGCACGAGGTCGTATTTACGCTGGGCAGCGGCGAGCAAATTCAAGGTGACCTGCACATTGCGTGCATCCAGATTCCACAGCGCGAAGGGCCAGCCATTGCACAGTTCATGTGCGCCGTGGTGGACCAAGGCCCCTTGCTGGCAGAGCGCCATCAATTGCAAGAGCGCAATGACCAGCTGTATGCCAGTGAACGCAGGCTGGAATCGGTCATCAACTCTTCGCTCGACGCCATCATTTGCGTCGACAAAGAACAACGCATTACGGTATTTAACCCCACCGCGGCAGCACTGTTTCTCTGCCCGGCCGCTGATGCTCTGGGCAGCAAGCTTGAACGCTTTTTGCCCGGCGCCGTTCACGCGCTGGACTTTGCACCCCTGACTACGCAGGCCATGCTGGGCGAAATGACAGCACGCACTGCCATGGGAAAAACGTTGCCGGTTGAAGTGGGTATGTCGTTTGAGCGACTTTCAGACGGCGAGGTCACCACAGTCTTTGCACGCGATCTCACCAGCCGCAAGCGTGCAGAAGCACAGCGCAGCGAACTGGAGCTGCAACTGCGCGAATCCCACAAAATGCAGGCCCTGGGCACCATGGCTGGCGGCATCGCACACGACTTCAACAACATCGTCGGCGCCATCCTGGGCAATGTGGAGCTGGCCAAGGCTGATTGCGGCCACAACCCGCAAGCCCTGGAAAGCCTGCTGGAGATTGAAAAAGCAGGCCGCCGCGCACGCGATCTGGTTCGCCAGATTTTGACTTTCAGTCGCAATGAGCCACCGAAACGCTATGCCGTGCAAGCCCACGAAGTCATGCGCGATACCGAGCGCTTGCTGCGAGTGACCTTGCCCCCAGCCATTGAATTGCAAGTCAGCGCACCGCATGAACTGCCTTGCATGCTGGCAGATCCCACCCAGGTGGAGCAGGCGCTTTTCAATCTCACCACCAATGCCGTACATGCACTGGGAGAGACACGCGGCCTGATCCGCATGGAAGCTACGCTGAGCATGTCTGAGCAGCGCATCTGTGATCGTTTGGGCTTGGCTTTGGGCGACTACATCGTCATTTCCGTACAAGACAACGGCCCGGGCATCCCCCCTGCAACCCTGCAGCGCATTTTTGAACCATTCTTTACAACCAAACCCGTAGGGCAAGGCACTGGCCTGGGTCTGGCGGTGGTTCACGGGGTCATGCGTACCCACGGCGGTGCTGTGGATGTGCACAGTCAAATGGGCATGGGCAGCAGCTTCACGCTGTATTTTCCGACGACCGTGGATCCAGACATTCTGGCTGATCGCCCGCCTTCACCGCCTGCCAGCTCTGCCATTAGTGCCGTGCCGCCTGCCAGCGCCACGCCCCAGGTGGACGCCCCCAAACACGTCATGTACGTGGATGATGACCAAGCCCTGGTTTCCCTGGTGCAAAGGCTGCTGCGCCGCCGTGGCTACCACGTAACAGGCTTTCTGGATCCGCGAGAAGCGACAGAAGCACTGCGTAAAAACCCATTTTTCTACGATCTGGTCGTTACTGACTACAACATGCCCGGGTACTGCGGTGTCGATTTGGTACGCGACTCCAAAAGCATTCGACCCGACCTGCCTGTGGCGCTGGCCTCTGGCTACATCACTGCAGAAATTGAAGCCCAGGCCATCGCTGCGGGCGCAATGGCTTTGATTTACAAGCCCAATGATGTCGATGAACTGTGCGAAACCGTTGATCGCCTCATTCACCCCAAACTCTGAGTATTTTGTTCACTGCGCTCCGCCCCATCTGTCTTTACGAAGACGAGAACCTGCTTGTGCTCGATAAACCCGCAGGGTTGTTATCCGTACCCGGCCGAGGCCCAGACAAGCAAGACTGCCTGATTCACCGTGCACTACAAGACTGGCCTGATGCACTCGTCGTGCACCGGCTGGACATGGCAACTTCTGGCCTGCTGATCTTTGCCCGCAGCAAAGAGGCCCAGCGCATTCTGGGTGATGCGTTTGCCGCCCGGCAGGTGTACAAGCGCTACAGCGCCATCGTGCACGGGCATGTTGCTGCAAATGCTGACAATGCCTGGAGCTTGGTAGATGCGCCCCTGATTTGCGATTGGGAGCGCAGGCCGCTGCAAATGGTTGACCCTGCCATCGGCAAACCCAGCTTGACGCAGTACCGGCCTGACCCCGATCAAGCCGGTGTTCCCAGTGGCTGCACCCGACTGTGCCTGGAGCCTGTGACCGGGCGATCACACCAGCTCAGAGTGCACATGATGCATATTGGCCACCCCATGCTGGGCGATGCCTTGTACGCACCCGCGCCTGTTGCAGCGCTCAGCCCCAGGCTCTTTTTGCACGCCATGGAGCTGAAGTTTCCGCATCCCGTGCATGGCAACCTGCTGCATATCGAAAGCCCTGCACCGTTTTAAGGCATTGCACCGCAGTGGTGCCTGCTTGGCGCAAGGCAACAAAAACACAAAAATGCAGTTTTACTGCGACCATAACTACGCATTTATTTTGATTTTTCGCAGCCAAATGCAAACTTTCCTGCTCTCCGTCTCGCTATAGATACAAACCCGGTTGCGTCCTCTACGAGCTAATTTTTAAGCTTGCACCCTTAGCATCAGGCATGCAATTTGCAGTCATCTTTTCTAGAACTGCCTGATGTAAAACTAACTAAGAGGACATAGAACCATGCGTGCTTCGTTTCGTTTGAAAACTGTTGTGGCTACTTTGGGTCTGCTTGGCGCAGCCGTTACCGGCCAAGTCCACGCACAAAACATCAAGTTCGCCATGGTGATCCCCACCACTGGCCCTCTGACACAGTACGGAGACATGGTCAAAGAAGGTGTAACCACCGCCGTTGAGCAAATCAACGCTGCTGGCGGCATCAATGGCAAGAAAATCGAATTGACTGCCGTCGATGATGCATGCGAGCCCAAGCAAGGCCCTGTAGCAGCCAACCGCGTGGTGAACAGCAAAATCGGCTACGTCATTGGCCCCGTCTGTTCGGGCGCATCGATTGCCGCTGCACCTATCTATAACAACGAAGGTGTCGTTGTTGTCACGCCGTCTGCCACATCGCCTGCGCTGACTGAAGGCAAAAACTTCCATTTCATCTTCCGCACCATTGGCCGCGATGACCAGCAAGGCCCTGCCGCTGCCAAGTTCATCATCGAAAAAGCCAAGCCAAGCAAAGTCGCTGTTCTGCACGACAAGCAGTCGTATGGACAAGGCATTGCCTCTTCCGTGCGCGATGAACTGCAAAAGGCCAAGGTCAATGTTGCTTTGTTTGAAGGCATCAATGCTGGCGACAGCGATTACTCCGCCATCATCACCAAGCTCAAGGGCGCTGGCGTTGACTTTGTGTACTACGGTGGCTACCACCCCGAAATGGGTCTGCTGCTGCGCCAAGCTTCTGAGCAGGGCCTGAAAGTGCGCATGATGGGCCCTGAAGGTGTGGGCAACCCTGAAGTCAACGCCATTGCTGGCAACTCTGTCGAAGGCATGCTGGTCACGCTGCCTGCTGACTTTGCATCCAACCCAAAGAACGCAGCCATTGTCAAAGCGTTTGAAAGCAAGAAGCGCAATCCTTCTGGCGCTTTCCAGCTGACCGCTTATGCCGCAACGCAAGCGATTGCTGAAGGCATCAAGGCCGTGGGCGACAACCCACAAAAAGTAGCAGACCACCTGCACAAGGCCAAGGTTGACACGGTGATTGGCCCCATTTCCTGGAACAAGCAAGGAGATCTGAGCTCGTTTGATTTCCAGATTTTCCAATGGCACAAGGACGGCAGCAAATCCATTGCAGCCAAGTAATCCGTAGCCAAAGACATAGCCCACAGCGCTTGCCCCTAAGCCTGTGGGCTTTTCAGTTCACCGCTTGCTTTGCTGCGCCCCCCCTTTTTGTTAGACCTCCGCGCACATGAACGAATTTCTCCCCCAGCTGCTACAGCAGCTTTTCAATGGTCTCTCTCTGGGAGCCATTTACGCCCTGATCGCCATTGGCTACACCATGGTCTACGGCATCATCGGCATGATTAATTTTGCGCATGGCGACATCTACATGATCGGCGCCTATGTGGGCCTGGTCACGCTGTCTGCCGTGGGCATTCAGGGCACCGTACCCATCTGGATGGTGATTGGCCTGATGCTGATCGTTGCCGTCATCCTCACCGGCATCTACGGCTTTGCCGTTGAGCAAGTCGCCTATAAGCCCGTACGCAACAGCCCCAGACTGGTGGCGTTGATTTCGGCCATCGGTATGTCCATTTTTCTGCAAAACTGGGTCGCTCTGGGCCAGGGTGCGCGCGACATGGCCGTGCCCTCCTTGCTGCCGGGCGCATTGCAGTTTGAAATGGGAAATGGCTTTGAAGTCTTTATTCCCTACACCCGTATCTTGATCATTGCCGTGGCTGTGGTGCTGATGATCTTGCTGACGATCTACATCAAGCACTCACGCATGGGCCGCGCTTCACGCGCATGCTCCCAAGACATGCACATGGCCAGCCTGCTGGGCATCAACACCAACCGCGTGATCTCATTCACCTTCATCTTGGGTGCCATGCTCGCCGCTGTGGGTGGCGTCTTGATTGCTCTGGCTGTTGGCAAGTTGAATCCATTCATTGGCTTTATTGCAGGCATCAAGGCTTTTACTGCCGCTGTTTTGGGTGGTATTGGCAGCATTCCTGGTGCCATGCTGGGTGGTGTTATTTTGGGCGTCGCTGAGACATTGGCCGCTGCCTACATTTCATCGGAATACAAAGACATCGTGGCGTTCAGCCTGCTCGTGCTCATTTTGCTTTTCCGCCCCACAGGCTTGCTGGGTAAACCTGAAGTGGAGAAAGTTTGATGCAGCGCCTTCTTTTAAACCTGGGCCCAGCGCTGATGGCTGCGGTCATTACGGCTTTGGTGGTTACCCCGATTTTTGGTCTGCAGTTGCAACGCGTCGGCGGGCAGATGAGCCTGGAGTACCACTGGAGCTACGTGCTGTGGGCGGCGCTGATCGTCTTTGTCGTGCAACTGCTCAAGCCGGCACTCAAAGTTGCCACCAAAAGTATTGTTTTCCCTCGCTTGCCCAGCCTGTCGCCCGGTGTGCGCAATGCATTGATTTTTGCCACGCTGCTCATGGCCGTGTCCTGGCCGTTCTTTGCAGGCCGCAACGCCGTTGACATTGCCACCCTTGCCATGATTTACGTCATGCTGGGGCTGGGTCTGAACATTGTGGTGGGCTTTGCTGGTCTGCTGGACTTGGGCTTTGTCGGCTTTTATGCCGTGGGTGCCTACACCTACGCCCTGCTGTTCCACTGGGCTGGCTGGAGCTTCTGGGAAGCACTGCCGCTGGCAGGCGCCGTAGCTGCCATGTTCGGTTTTGTGCTGGGCTTTCCAGTATTGCGCCTGCGCGGTGACTATCTGGCGATTGTGACCTTGGGCTTTGGTGAAATCATTCGCCTGCTGCTGATCAATCTGAACGATTGGACAGGCGGCCCCGACGGTATCTCGGGCATTCCCAAACCCACCGTCATGGGCTTTGAGATGACGCGTAACGCCAGCGTGGAAGGCGGCACCACATTCCACCAGCTGATGGGCTGGGAGTTCAGCTCCGTGCACATGGTTATCTTCCTGTACCTGATGGCCCTGATGCTGGCCATGGTCACGCTGTGGATCTCCAATCGTTTGATCCGCATGCCAATTGGCCGTGCATGGGAAGCTTTGCGTGAAGATGAGATTGCCTGCCGCTCACTGGGCCTGAGCCCCATGCGCATCAAGCTGTCTGCCTTCACACTGGGCGCCATGTTTGCAGGCTTTGGTGGCGCGTTCTTTGCCGCTCGCCAGGGCATCGTGAACCCCGAATCCTTCACCTTTATCGAGTCAGCACTGATCTTGGCCATTGTGGTGCTGGGTGGTATGGGCTCTCAACTGGGTGTGATCGTGGCTGCCATCTTGATTACCGTGCTGCCGGAACTTGCGCGTGAGTTCTCGGAATACCGCATGCTGATTTTTGGCTTGGTCATGATCTTGATGATGGTGTGGCGTCCACAAGGGCTGTTCCCCGTGACGCGACCTCAGGTGCAAGTGCCGCAAAAAACGGTCACTTAATGCCTTCCATCCCATGCACACATTGAAGAAGAAACTCCAACATGCATAGCAGCCATTTGTTGGACGTCAAGGATCTGAGCATGCGCTTTGGCGGATTGCTTGCGGTCGATAGCGTCAACCTCGAACTCAGCGAGAAGCAGATTCTCGCCATCATTGGCCCCAACGGGGCCGGTAAAACCACGGTGTTTAACTGCATCAGCGGTTTCTACACCCCCACCAGCGGCAACGTACTTTTGCAAGGCCAGAGCATTGCCGGTTTGGGCAGCCACACGGTGGCGCGCAAAGGCGTCGTCAGAACGTTCCAGAACGTTCGTTTATTCAAAAGAATGACGGCCCTGGAAAACCTGCTGGTTGCGCAGCACCAGAAGAACCGTGCATCGGTTTTGGCCGGGCTGTTCAACACCCCCAGCTTTCGCCGCCAGGAGGCAGAAGCCATGGAGCGCAGCCTGCACTGGCTGGACTACATGGGCTTGCGCGAATTTGCCAACCGCGAGGCCGGCAACCTGGCCTATGGCCACCAGCGCCGTCTGGAAATTGCGCGCTGCATGATCACCGAGCCCAAGGTGTTGATGCTGGACGAGCCAGCAGCGGGCTTGAACCCGCAGGAAAAGCTCGACCTGCAAGCCTTGATCCGCCAGTTGCGCGACCAGTATGGCGTGGCCATTTTGCTGATCGAACACGATATGGGCCTGGTGATGGGCGTGTCTGAGCGCATCACCGTCATGGAATATGGCAAGCCCATTGCCCATGGCACACCGGAAGAAGTGAGAAACAATGAGCGGGTCATCAAGGCCTATCTGGGAGAGGCCTGATGACGCAGCAATCTAACCCCATGCTGAAGCTTGAACACATCAGCACCCACTACGGCTCTATCTGCGCGGTAGACAAGGTGTCTTTGCATGTGAATCAGGGGGAAATTGTCAGCCTGATCGGCTCCAACGGCGCGGGTAAAACCTCGCTGCTGATGACCGTCTGCGGCAACCCACGCGCCACCGGTGGCAGTATTCACTTTGAAGGCGAAGACATCACCAATCTGGCCACGCACCACATCATGCAGCGCGGCATTGCCGTCTCTCCGGAAGGTCGCCGTATTTTTCCGGACCTCACGGTCGTGGAAAACTTGCAGATGGGTGCGTTCTTCTTGAACAAGCAAGACATTGAGGCGGGCATTGAGCATGTGTTTCACCTGTTCCCGCGCCTCAAAGAGCGCGCCCCCCAGCGTGCAGGCACCATGTCTGGCGGCGAGCAGCAGATGCTGGCCATTGGCCGCGCCCTGATGTCCAAACCCCGCTTGCTGCTCATGGATGAGCCTACGCTGGGCTTGGCACCGCTGATCATTGCGCAGATTTTTGAAATCATTCAAACCATCCGCAGTGAAGGCGTGACCGTTTTCCTGGTCGAACAAAACGCCAACCGCGCCTTGCAAATTGCAGACCGCGGCTACGTGCTGGAGACCGGAAAGCTGGTGCTGGAAGACACCGGTGCCAACCTGCTCAAGAACGACGCGGTGCGCAAAGCCTATCTGGGCGGTTAAAGCCATCAATAAAAAGAGCTGCCAGCGCTTGCTGTTGCTTGTTTTCAGCATCTATTCATACTGAAAACAAGTACTGGTAAGCGTTGGCAGCTCTTATTTTATGTAAATCACTTCACACACCGCCCTGCCCGCACTGTCAAAGCTGTCTACCGAAGGTTTGCGTTGAAGGCAAAACACAAAGCCGCAGGCAGTACGATTACAGGCATGAAACCTCAGCTCTACATCCTCACTGGCGGCTCACGCGGCATGGGTCTGGCCATGGCACGCCAAATTCTCAGCCAAGGCCATCACCTGCTGACCATTGCACGCCAGCGCAATGAAGATTTGGAATCGCTCGCCCACCAGCATCAGGCCCAGCTCAGTCAATGGCAGCATGATCTGGCCGAACCACAGGCAGCCGCTGCGCAATTGCAGCAATGGCTAGGCACGCACCATGCGCAAAACTTTGACCGCGTGGTGCTCATCAACAATGCCGGCGTCATGCCTCCGATTGCGCCGTTGTCGCACACCGACTGGGCCGCTATCAGCCAGGCGCTGCGCGTAGGCTTGGAAGCGCCCATGATCCTGACTGCCGCATTCCTTCAAGCCACGCAGGCATGGGACATTCCACGCCAGGTGCTCAACATCTCCTCGGGTTTAGGCCGCCGTGCGATTGCCTCACAAGCCACCTACTGCGCAGCCAAAGCGGGCATGGACAACTTCTCAGTGTCCGTAGCACTGGATGAAGCCGTCAAACCTAATGGGGCCAAGATCTGCTCGCTCGCACCCGGTGTGATCGACACAGACATGCAGCTGCAATTGCGCAGCGCCAGTGCGCAGGCTTTTCCAGATGTGGACCGGTTTGCCAACCTCAAGCAAAGCGGTGCGCTGACCTCAGCTGAAGATGCTGGCGCTCGCGTTCTGGCATGGCTGGATCGTGCGGACTTTGGCCAGCCTGTAGTGGCCGATGTCCGGCTGGCTTAAGCCCAAGTCTTGATGCCCAAACGGAATGCATTTTTTGTGCGTTTTGAATTCTCTTTGAGCATTCCAGCGCTAATATCGACGATTCCCAAGAACCTGTTTGCGCCAAGTGGGCCACACAGCGCTGCACCACCCGATCGGTGGTAGCAACCCGTGATCAACCTGCCACAAACCCCGGCAGGCTGTGCGCAGACTAGGTTCATACAGGTACTCCATGTCGATGGCCCCCACCCTTGTGCCATCTAAGGGCCCACAAATTCGCTTGAAAATGGTTTTTGTTCTGCATTGCGATGGCAGAACCAACCGCTGTTTTAGATGTCTGTGTTTTTGGAGACCTTCATGTACCGCAAACTGATCACCTGCACCACATTGGCTTTGGCTGCTGGTGCCGCAGCACCCGCTTTTGCCCAATCGGCAGACCAGTACCCCAGCAAGCCCATTCGCCTGGTGATTCCATTTCCTCCAGGTGGCGGTACCGACATCTTGTCGCGCGTGATGGCCAACAAGCTGACAGAAGCTACCAAGTGGACCGTGGTTCCCGAGAACAAGGCAGGCGCGGGCGGCACGATTGGTATCTCTGAGGCGGTCAAAGCACCAGCCACAGGTTACGACATGGTAATGGGCCAGAAAGACAACCTGATTCTGGGCCCCTACCTCTACAAGAATCTGCCCTGGAACCCCATCAAGGATTTGACCCCCGTGGCACACGTGGCCTACACGCCCGTCATCATTGCCACCAGCGTCAACTCCCCGTACAAAACCATTGCTGACGTGATCGCCGCCGCCAAGGCCCACCCCAGCAAGGTCACTTATGGCTCACCAGGCAATGGCACCAGCATTCACATTGCCGGTCATCTTTTTGAAAAAGCCGCTGGCGTGCAGCTCACGCACGTGCCCTATAAAGGCTCTAACCCAGCACTGATGGATGCCATCGCAGGCAATGTCGATTTGCTGGTGTCCTCTATCCCATCCGCCATTGGTCAGATCAAAGCTGGCAAGCTGCGCCCCTTGGCTGTTACATCGGCCCAGCGCTCCACATCGCTGCCCGACGTGCCTACCATGCAAGAGCAAGGCATGAAGGGCTTTGACGTCAGCACCTGGTACGGTCTGTTCATGCCAGCAGGCACCCCGGCAGGCATTGCAGCCAAGATGAACACCGAGATCAACAAGCTGCTGGCCCAGCCCGAAGTACAGCAAGCCATTCTGGCCCAAGGTGCTGAACCCAAAGCCATGAGCGTTGCCGAATTCGACAAGATGTACCGCGCTGACTTCACCAACTCCAAAGCAGTGGTTGAAGCATCTGGCGCCAGCATTCAATAAGCTCGCATAGCCGCTAGTGCTGCCAGTTCAGCACCACCAGCCATTTGGCGGCTGAACACAAAAAAGCCCAGCACATCTTGTCGCTGGGCTTTTTGCTTGGGGCATTAGATACGGCCTTGCTATTGCGGCTTGTTAGGGCCGTGACCGGAATCTTGCATCCATGCGGCTTCTAATAAAACACCCACATCTCATCTCGAGTCGGCCATTCGATTGGCTGGCATACCCAACCCTATCTGGATCGCAGCTTTTTTATGCTTTGAAATGGCGCTAGCGACCAGAAGCAGTCGTTCGAGCCGATCAAAATTTATCTTGTTTGTTTGGCGGCTGCGTTACTCTCAGCGCCATGAATAGTTGCAACGGCTTCACGCCTAAATTCATCGAAGCTCCACCTCTAAAGCCGCTACAAGTAGAGTTTCTGCCACTGGTCGATGACGCGCGGTTCAGCCTGTGCGCCGAGCTAGGAACACTCCTGGACAGTCTTTATCTATACGGGAGTGTTTCCCGCGCAAGCGCTCAGCTGGGTCAGTCAGACTTGGACTTGACCCTGATTCTGACTAGACCGCTAAGTGCTCAAGAAAGTCACTCTCTTGAGTGTTCCCGCATTGATTTGGAAGCGCGGCATCCTGAAGTCAGTAAGGTCGATTTTGATATTGGTATACGTCAGGACGTTCTCAATCCTGCCAACATAAACAGTTGGGGTTACTGGCTCAAGTGCGAATGTCGATGCATTTACGGTGCAGACGTGGGACTGCAATTCCCAGAATTTTTACCTTCGAAAACCATTGCTGAAGCAGTCAATGGTGACTACTTACGAGCCCTCAGCGACTATGCAAAGCGCATAGCTAATGCAAACACTCATGCTGAAATGCAGAGATTGCAAAAAGAGTCCGCCAGAAAGCTGGTTAGAGCAACAAATGTTCTACGCGCAGCTACAGACAGTTTTTGGCCTAGAACCTTGGAAGATTATGTAAGGTACTTCTCCACGCACCATCCCGAAATGGCCGAACAAATCAGTTTCTTTCTGAGGCAAGCACAAACGCCAAACGGGTCAAGTACGGTTTTTATTGAAAATTTGTATACATTCACCAATTGGATGCAACGCCACCAGTCTCAATGTAATTCCGCTTAGGGTTGGTTTGTGTCAGCCACAGAGTGACCAGTAACGAGGCCCCTTCTATGATCGAACAGAATCAAGTCATGCCATTGCTGCTTCGTGCATGCCCATCTTTCGAGGAGGATTGGTCAACTTTTTTAGCTGAGCATGGCGACGAACCATTGCTCTATGTGAGTGCAGGAGATTTTGCTCGGCATTTGTTGAGCCTGTATCGCGCTGGTCGTGTGCAAGAGCTACTTCCGGTCGTCGATGCCATAGAGCGCATGCACGACGAGGGCTCTCACTGGGTCAAGGAGTTTGCGACCATCGGCATACTTGAGGCGGTGCAGAACGCCTGGGCCCCAGATAGTGCTGGCCTTAAGGAATTTGGACAGATGCTCGGGCCAGAAAGCCGGAGTTACTGGTCGGGTCTTAACGATTTCTGGCATGGAAAGGCTATTCAGAATTTGCCCTCTGCGTAGGCCCGCAGTGGGGCGAATTTCGACGGACGCAGAACGGCCAACAGTCGTCTTTAAAGTTGGCCCTGCAGCCGTGGCAGTGCTGATGCTAACAATGCGATGCCCGATACCGTCAGAAGCCCCAACACGACCTGCCGGAATCGGACTTCACTGATGCCGATATACAGGCGAGCGCCGAGCAACGTGGGCACCAGCATCGCCGGTGCCACCACTGCAAATAACGGGAGCATGTCCTTGGTCACCAATCCTGTGGCGCCATAGCAACCCATAGTCACAAGTAGCATCGACAGGTTGAAGTTTTGGATCACAGCACGCTGCTCGTCCTTATCGAAGCCACGCAGCGTGCACCAAAGGGTGGGCAGCGTACCTGTGAAGCCGCCAATGCCCCCCATCACGCCACCTGCCAGACCCACAGCGCCATCGGCTAGTCGGCCACCAGATTTGATGTGAGGCAAATTCTTCGCCATCAACATTGCCGGGCACCACACAACGAGCAGCATGCCCAATATCGCCTTGAACCAGTTCACGTCAAGGTGGGGAAGTAGCAGAACACCTAAGGGTACGCCTGCCAGACCACCCAGCACAAACGGCAGTAAACGCTGAATCTCGAAGCCTCGTCGCACAGTGACTGCCGCAATAACCTGCCCTGTCAATGCGCCGAAAACCGCGAGTACAGCGGCCAAGCGCGGTTCAAGCGTCCAAGCCCAAAATGACATAGCGACTAAACCAAAAGCAAAGCCAGACAGCCCTTGGACGAAGCCCGCAACCACAGCGCCTAGTGCTACTACAAAATAGATTGAATGCATGTTTTTCCACTCCGTTAATTAATTATGGAGAGGCTAAATAACAAAATCATTTGGTTTTAGTATTGCTCCATAACTATTTACTAATGAGACTATGACTGCTTCCGATGAACTGCTTGCGCGCTTATCTTCACGACTAAAGATGCGTCACCTGACACTGTTGCAACTGATCGCGCAACATGGCTCGCTGACTCGCGTGGCAGAGTACATGGCGACCAGTCAACCTGCAGTAACACACGCACTGGCCGAACTGGAAGCAATGTTCGGTGCCCCCCTTTTTTTACGCTCTGCGCGCGGCATGACACCCACTGCACTTGGGGATGTGGCACTCACTCGCTCGCGGTCCATGCTGAAGGACCTTGGGCACTGGGTGTGCGACATGGAGTCTGCTGGCGTCGGTCGCGCGGCCCACTTGCATGTGGGCGTGATTCCGTTCATCCCCGGCCGACTACTGGCTGCAGCCATTGCCCGTACGCGACCACAGGACCGCAGCATTACGGTGACGATCCATGAAGGTACAAGTGACCATCTGCTCGAACTATTACGTGGGCATGAGTTGGACTGCGTGATTGGCCGTACATCGGCCATCCTATCGATGGGTGGTTTAGTACATGAAGTGCTATACCAACAAGAGCCACGCTTGGTGGCACATCGGCGCTTGGCAACTCGATTGGGCCGAAGCCCACTATCTTGGCCGCAGCTAGCACAACTGGACTGGGTGCTAGGGCAGCGCAATACCCCAATGCGCGAGCAGATCACCGACTTTTTTCTACGCTCGGGCGTAACTCCTCCTGCTCCCATCGTGGAGAGCCTTTCCGCGAAAGTTATTGGCGAGTTGATTGCAGCCAATGAGCGGGCTGTTTCCATCGTGCCTGCAGACGTCGCTGAAGAATTGGCCCGCTTGGTAGGTGTGGGCGTGACGGCGCACCGTTTTGGCTGGACGCTGCCGCCTGTCACGTTGTTTCGTAGGGCCGAGGAATCCCTGCGTGAGGCTGATGCAGTTTTCGCTCAGGCACTTCGCGAAGTGTGCAAACCTGCTACGTGACAGATGAGTGCACGATCTTCACCATAGTGAACTTTGAGCGGCAGCTTTCGATAATCTCTGATGACCGCTTAGGGCGGCCAAAGCTGAACGCTGCCAGAGATCAAGTGACCATTTCGATGGGGCACATCCTTGTTTAAGCCAAAGCAGCGCTCCTATGCTCTTGAGATGTTTGTCTCAGATCAGTCGTACATCCTGCAAGCAAGGAGTCCCATCAATCGCGTAGAGCAAGTCACTAAGGATGGGGGGAGAGGCATTGTTGGTTGCTGTATTTAATCCTTCAAATGTTGCTCCTTCATTCATCTCGTTACCCAAAGAGGACGAGAACAAGAGTGCAGAGCATCTTCGGCAAAAATCGCCTTTCGAATTGGAGTTGTTGACAGAGGGTTTCTCGGAAACACAATGTTTGGTGCACAACTAAAAGACTGACGCTAGCTCGATTGCTACAGGATGCGCACCAATGGCTTCTTTGAGTGGATTTGCGACTGTCGCAGTCCGGCCATGCGCAGCCGATGAGCACGATCACCCGGCAGGCAGTTTCAGGCTGATTGCATCCGGTCAAATCAGAAATACCAATGACCGCTGATTGCCCAAAGCAGTCATTGAATCTTGATATTTAGCTGTTAGGCAATTCGCCTCGACGCATACGCTCTGCAATCTTTGCCAGAACTGCCGGCAAATCCGAAATAGTCCTCATCACGTAATGTGAGCCAGCTTTTTTCAGCTTGGCCTCAGCTACAGCAATTCTTGCCTCTACGTCCACAGAATCCGCGGCCGAATATTCCTCTTTGCTATAGCCAACCTCGTTACCAGACAGGCTCAAGCCGATCGTCCACATACCAGCGTTAAGCCCTTCCTCAATACCTGGCACGGTGTCATCGACCTTCACGCAGGCACGTACATCACTAATACCCAATGCCAGCACATTAGCTAAAGCCATATAAGGCCCAGGACGGCCTCCAGCGGTGAGTTCATCACCAGCGACTACATGGTCAGGAGCGATGCCTGCTTTAGCGGCTTGAGGCAGCAACTGATTGAGCACTTCACGGGGGTAGCCAGAGCAAGATCCCACTTTTAAGCGATTGGCACGCAACCACTGAAGTACCTGTACTGCACCATCAATCGGTGCGGAGAACTCACCCACTTTGGCAATTTGCATAGGCATGAAGCGCGCATAGATCGCATCTACATCTGCATCGCTTGGGGCTCGGCCAAACATGCTATGCCACTGCGCGGCAATACTTGGTTCTTGCAGTAGTTGATGAATATGGTCCCACTTCGAAAGCCCCATTGGGCCTCGTGCTTGCTCCAGTGTGATGCTGATGCCAAACGTGGCAAAAGCCTCAACAAATATCTGCGTAGGCGCCAGTGATCCAAAGTCAACCAGTGTTCCTGCCCAGTCAAAGATGACAGCTTGTAGAGGGGATAAATCAACAGCCTGGCTGTTAAGCGTTTGAAACTCAGAGGAAGTGATTGCGTTCATGGAATTTTTCACTAATTTTTAAAAAAAATGACTATCAAACGGTAGCCAAGCTACGGATAAAGTTGCGCCCTCGTGGGCCTCTCGCTGCCTTGTTCACCATCACCTCCCATACTTGAGGCTCTACGCCGTAATGCGCGGGGTCTGTTGCAACACCGAGCTTTTGCAAGAAGTGGCGAAGGCGCGCTTGCGCAATGGCAGGCTCAGTGGTGTCAAAGGTGGACAGCAGTGCGGTGTCAACTTGCGCATCACTGCCTAGTGCCATCTCTAGGATTAGCGGCAAGCTAAATGAGCAAGCGATTCCATGAGGTACGCCGTGTTGCAGCGTGATGTCATAAGACAGTGAGTGCGCTAGTGCTGTCTTGGTGTTGGAGAATGCGAGCCCTGCCAGCAAAGCTGCTTGAGCCATATCACTGCGCAGCTGCACATTGCCCAGATCGCACATCAAGGCAGGCAACGTGACCATCACTTGGCGGGCGGCTTGCACAGCCAGCGACATGGAAACTGGATTGCGGTTGACATTCCAGATCGATTCCAAAGCATGCGAAAGTGCATCTAAGCCAGAGGCCAAAGTTGCGCCAGCGGGCAAGCTGCTCATCAACCCTGCATCGATGATGGCGGCCTCAGGCCAAGTACAGGCTTGGTGTAGCGAGTGCTTGCGAGCACCGGTCTGGTCCCAAATCGTTGCCCAGGGTGTCACCTCACTGCCAGTGCCGGCTGTAGTTGGGATAGCGATTAACGCCTTATGGGCGATAGCTGCGCTCGCCGCTGGCAATTGGTCACCCTGCTCAAGTACCTCCAGCAATTCTTCAAACTTGCCGTGGGGTGTGGCACAAAGCAACGCCTTAGCAGAGTCAATCGCGCTGCCACCACCTAAAGCAATAATGACAGGCGCGGCAGTGTAATCACGTTGCACCTGCTCATACAAAGGACCTAGCCATTGGACATCGGGGTTGGGAGCAATAGTGTCAATCACTCCATGCAATTGCTCACCCACTAACTGGTGAACACGCTCCACCAGACCAAGCCCGCGCGCCTCAGGAAACGTCACCAGAATGCAACTGCGACCTCCGAGCAATACAGGTAGCTTCTCCAAGCTGTTGACACCTGCTATGACGTTTACCGGGTTGTGATAATTCCACACGACAAGACTCTTTCCAAAGATTGAGGATGCAATTAGCCCTGCGCATAGAAAGTTGCAGCGCAAAACTAAATTTTTCGATGAATTGAATGTGGTGCATCGATTGCGCACCACCTAATGCTCAGTCAGCCAAATCAGTGGCGTGTGCCTTGCTGAATGCGGTTGCGCAGCCAGTTGGAAAGCATGTCTGCGGCAATCACCATCACAGTGATCACGATGATGCAGGTCGCCGTTTCTTGATAGCGGAACAGCTTGAGGCTGCTAACCAGCTCAAAGCCCAAGCCTCCGGCTCCTACCATGCCGAGCACCGTGGCCGAGCGCAGGTTGACCTCGAAGCGGTAGAGCACCACAGCAATCCAAGCTGTAATAACTTGGGGTACAACACCAAAAGCGATGACTTGAAGCTGGCTGGCACCTGTACTTCGCAATGCTTGCAGCGGACCATCGTCAATTTCTTCAATCGCTTCCGCAAAAAATTTACCCAACATGCCCATACCGTGCAAGGCCAACGCCAGCACACCTGGAAACGGGCCGAGCCCCACCGCAGAGACAAACACCAAAGCCAAAATCAGTTCATTGACACTGCGCACCACGTTCATGAATTGGCGAGTCACCCGGCGCAGCCAGTGCCAATTGTGTAGATTGCTCGCCGCAATAAATGACAGTGGCAATGCGAGCAATACACTCAGTAAAGTACCCCAGATGGCAATCTGAATCGTCTCCAGAGCTGGTGCCCACAAACGCGGCAAGATGCTCCAGTCAGGAGGCACGGATCGGGACAGGAAGTCCCCAATCTGCGG
>Ga0233380_1000401_pt1 | contig 23333 bp, 19 predicted proteins | sample ElkDunMinimDraft_9_FD_191541 | JGI IMG/M metagenome (GOLD analysis project Ga0233380, IMG submission 191541) | Fecal eukaryotic communites from dung pellets of Tule Elk in California, USA - Elk Dung F36 | ecosystem: Host-associated > Mammals > Digestive system > Large intestine > Fecal | place... | reverse complement strand
CAGGAAACCGCATTTTCCAGACCAAATTTCAAGCTGGCGGCATAGGCGTCTCCGCCTTCCAACCAGACTTTTCCATCGGGGATCATGATCTTCAGATCAGCCGTGAAGACACCGCGCAATTCGTCCCATTGGCCCGTATCGATAAGGCGAAAATAGCGCGCCTTAAGGGTGCGGATAGCCTCCGCTGCCTCCAGCCGTTCAAGCCTGTCCATTTGTCTCCTCCCGCGCGGCAAGGCAGCAGATTGGCAGCGGCGATGCAACGGGATCGGCGTGACTATGCAGGCAACCGGGCTTGAACTGCGTCATTGCAAATCACAGCACCATTGCGCATGACCCCCAGAATCGTACATTCGTTCAGCAGAACACGTTTCGAAGAGGTGTTGGGAGTGCTCAAGTCAGCCGATGGAGGCCTTCGGGCCGTACCGTTTCCGATCGATGATCCGGAACGTATCCCCGTTCAGCGCTATTTCGACGAAGAATTCTACCAGGCAGAGCTGGAGCACCTGTGGCCGCATGTGTGGCAGATGGCCTGCCGCCTGGAACAGATCCCCAATGAGGGTGACTGGATCGAATACCAGAACGTCGGCAAGTCCGTGCTTATCGTCAACACCAAGGATGGCATCAAGGCGTTCCACAACGCCTGCCGCCACCGCGGCGTGCCGATTGCCGGCGGACGCGACCACGCGTTCGGCAATTGCAGCAAGTCGGGCTTCGTCTGCCCGTTCCACGGCTGGCGCTGGAATTCCGAGGGTGAGAATACCTTTGTCTATGGCAGGCACCTGTTCTCGGAAAAACAGCTTCAGCCTGATGACTTGAACCTGCGCGAGTGCCGGGTTGAGACGGCCATCGGTTGCGCCTTCATCAATTTTGACGATGACGCGCCTTCGCTGCGCGACAGCATCGGCCCGTTGATGGACCGGCTGGACGCGCACCACACGGGCGATCTGCGGGCTGAGTGGTGCTATTCCACGACGCTTCCCGCCAACTGGAAGATCGCGATGGAAGCCTTCATGGAAGGCTACCACGTGATGACCACCCACCCCCAGCTGCAGCATGCACAGCCGACGCTGTATGACGGGATGTATGCAAACGAGCGCACAAGCCCGATTCCCAACATGGCCGACCCCAACCTGTCGCACCGCGAGAACCAGGAGCTTCAGGTCCGTTCGATGGAACTGTTGAGCGAAGGCATGGCGGGCATGGTCCACGCCAAGGAAGTCGAGATTGCGCGGAGCATGATTGGCGTTGAGGAAGGCCTGCCCGAGGACAAGAACCAAGCTGTGTTCATGTGGCTGGGAATGGTCATGCACCAGATTTCCGAGCGGCTGAAGGCAAAGGGCGAGCCGGTGCCGGATCTTTGTGCGGTGGCCCAGACCGATCCGATCAACGCGGTGGAATTTCTGTTCCCACATTACTTCCTGCTGCCATATTTCAGCAGCATGTCGGCCTATCGCATCCGTCCGCTGGGCCCGGAAAGCTGCACGTTCGAGATCTGGTCGCTGACTGCGTTTCCGAAGGGTGAAGAACCGGACCCGGTCATGGACCCGATTGTGCTGCCCTATAACAGCCCTGAGTTCCCGCCGATTCCGCGGCAGGATTATTCCAACATCCCGATCCAGCAGCAGGGCATGCATGCCAAGGGCTTTGAATTCATGCGCCTGTCGAAGGACATCGAAGGCCTGATCAGCAACTACCAGCGGATCATTGACGGCTATCTTGCCGGCGTGCCTGCAGAGAAGCTGGCCAGTGCCAACCACCTGCTGGGTGGGAACTTCGATGGCAAGATACTTGATCTGGGTTTCTGATCCGGCGGATTTCTTCGCGATTACAAAACAAGGGCCCCGGACAGCAATGTCCGGGGCCCTTTCGTTTGGTTAACTATGATGGTGCGTGGGCTAAGCTGGCACTTCGCGCCGTGAGAAATCGGGATAGGGGCCAAGCGAGGCATAAAGCAGGGCGGATGCGACAAGCGCGGGGACAGCGGCCCACATCACCAGCTCATACGATTTGGTGGCGTCATAGATGATGTTTGCCGCCAACGGACCCAGTGCGACGCTGAGCGCAATAGCGGCGCTGATGGTGCCATACAGCGTGCCGAAGGATCGCTGGCCCAGATGCTTTCCGGCAAGATAGGCAATCGCCGGAACTTTCGCGCCGCCCGCCAGCCCGAAGATGGCCACGCAGGTAACTGCCGCCGCCACCGAACCCGGCGCCAAAAGCAAGGAAATCGGCAGCGATACGCTAATGAGAGCCGCGCCGGCCGCGATAGCGCCTGCGTTCAGGCGATCCATCAGCCAGCCACCAAACAGCCTTCCGGTAATGGTGGAGGCGCCCATCAATCCGGTTATCCACGCTGCGTCACCGCGTGATATTCCCGTCGATTCCAGCACGGGGAACAGGTTGAGGATCAGCGCAACCCCGGCAAGTGTGCTGATGAAAGCGGCAGCTGCCAGCGTGTAGAACGCCCGCGATCTGAAGCCTTCGTGTGCTGTAAAACCCATGAGTGCCGCAGGTGCAGAACTGTGGGCATTTGTACGCGCCGGTGTGCGTGGGCCCCGAAAGAACAGCAGCACAAGCGGCAGCGCCACAATCGCCCAGATGGCTGCAATTGCAACGTAGGCTTCACGCCAGCCATAACCGTCGACGAAGTAATTCGCGACGATCGGCACCAGCGCGTTGGTAAGGCCGGTTCCACTAAGTGTGACGGCAAGTGCCAGCCCCCGTCCTGCGGAAAAGCTCGCCGAAACCGGCGAAAGCCAGACGGTGGGCATGGACGCGGCGGCGACACCAACCAGGACCCACAGCGCCCACCAATGCCAAAGGTTGCCCGAGACCGTCGCCATCGCGGCAAGCGCGCTGCACATAAGTACCGCGGCTCCGATCCCGATGCGACGCGGGCCTAGCTTGTCGGCTGCAAAACCTACTACCGTTGCCAGCGCCATGGCAACGAAGGACACCAGAGCGGGGCCGGATGAAATCTCTGTGCGGCTCCAGCCAAATTCCGCTTCCAGAGGGCCCATGAACACGCCGATGGATCCCGTGGCGATGGCTGACAGCGTTATGCCTGCCATGGCCCCTGCAACAAGAGTCCAGTTGGCGCGCCATTCGCTGGCCGCAGTGGGCGTGTGATCCGCTAACAAGCATTTTCCTCCCAGATTGCCGGCATATGTTGCCGGTCGAATACGCGCGTCGCGTGGTTTGCATCCGTCACAGCCCGGGGTGCCTGTGTCAATTGGCGCAGGGAAGGCACGGGGCTGCCTCCGTCAATATGATGGAGCTTGGAATTTAACTATAAGATATCCTTATATATTTCGTGATGATTCAGGCAAGCGACCGAGAAGGACTTCCGGAAGTGTTGCATTCCTGCTTCAGCAAGCAGGAATGCAACACTTCCGTTTGGCAGTTAGCTTGACAGTCTGTTTCTATTGGCGAACAACAAGACGTATTAAGTATAAGTATATTCCTGATCTGCGTGATGGGCTGGATTTTCATGCATCGACGGGAAATATAACAATAAAAAATACATGTTAGGCAGCATCGCCAGACATTTGGGAGGGACGAAACGATGCCACAGGGTTTCCGTACGCGTGTAACTTTGGCAGCGACCGCTATGGGCGTTGTGCTAAGTTCACCAGCATTGGCGCAGGACAACAGTTCCACGAGGCAGGGGGGCGCCTCTGCCGGGGACATCATAGTCACGGCCCGTCGCATTGAAGAACGGCTGCAGGACGTGCCGATCTCAATAACGGTGTTTGATGAGGCCCAACTGCAGCAACGCAACATTGTGGTTGCCTCTGATCTGGCCACCTATACGCCGTCGCTAGCAGTGAATGCGCGTTATGGGCCGGAAAAGGCGTCCTTTTCCATTCGCGGGTTTAACCAGGACCAGTCAACGGCACCAACCGTGGGTGTCTATTTTGCGGACGTTATCGGCGTGCGCGCGCAGGGCGGCACTACATCGGGCAATTCGGTCGGGGCAGGGTCGTTCACCGATCTGCAGAACGTTCAGATCCTGAAGGGGCCGCAGGGCACGCTGTTTGGGCGCAACACGACGGGGGGTGCCATTCTGCTGGTGCCAACACGGCCGAGTGACTCGCTTGAGGGCTATGTCGAAGGCACTCTGGGTAACTATGATCAGCGTCGCGTGCAGGCCGCGCTGAACGTGCCGCTGGCCGATACGTTCAAGGTTCGTCTGGCAGCCGATCGCAATGTCCGGGATGGGTACATGCGCAATCTCTCTGGTGTCGGGCCAAAGGACTACAACGACATCAATTACACCTATCTGCGCATGAGCGTCCTTGCAGAGCTTACGCCGGATCTGGAGAACCTTACGATCGCGCACTACAGCCGTTCCAAAACTAACGGCTATGCTGCGCGCTACATCGGCTGCGACCGGGGCTATGCGGCAACGGCGTCGCCTCTCAATCCACCATCGACGCCGGGCGGACGACCTTCACCGAATACCAGGCTGGCGACGGCAGCGGCTGCCTGTGCCCAACTTGACCGGCAGGAGGCGCGTGGTGACAGTCTTCTTGACGTGGAAGTGAGCAACCCGGATCCTCGGATCGTTCTTGACACATGGCAGGTGATCAACACCACAACCTGGAATGCCAGCGATACGATAACGCTCAAGAATATCATCAGCTATGGTGAATTTTACGAGGATTCATCGTTCAATCTATATAGCGACAACTTCTTTGTTCCATCTCGTTTCACCGGTATTTTGCCGTCAGTCGGTCAGCGCTTCGGCTATATCCAGCTCGACAAGCAGCCTGGGTATCATGCTGCCTCACAGTCATCGATGACCGAAGAGCTTCAACTCCAGGGGCGTTCAGCCGATGGCAAGCTGAACTATGTGGTCGGCGGCTATCTGGAATTTGCTCGTCCGCTTGGCTGGAACCAGCAGCGGACCGGTATTTATGGCAATTGCTCCGATCCGGGCACTCTTACATGTACGACGCCCTTGGGCTTCGGCGTTATTTCAGAGTCCCGGACCCAGTTGTCCTTCGATAACCACGCTATCTTTGCTCAAGGTACGTACAATTTCACCGATCAGATTGGGTTTACCCTTGGTGGCCGGTGGACCTTTGACAAGATTGACGGCTATTCCGAAAGCAATCGCTACACGCTGGCAACGGTTGCGCCTGGCGTTACTGTTCCCATCCAGCGGGTCTGCAATGACAACCTGAATCACCCGACGGTCAACTTGCTGACGAATGGAGGCAATCTGGCAGCCTGTGGAACGAATATCGTCAATAAGTCGGATAAACCGACCTGGCTTGTGGGCCTCGATTACAAGCCAACAACCGATACACTCCTTTATGCGAAGTATTCGCGCGGTTATCGGCAGGGCGGGGTGAACTTCACCAATCCCGGTCTTGAAACCTGGAGGCCGGAGAAGGTGGACGCCTATGAACTTGGCGCGAAGCTGACGTTCGGTGGCTCTGTCCCCGGCCATTTCAATGTCGCGGCCTTCTATAACGACTTCAGCGACCAGCAGGTGTTCGGCGCACTGGTGGCCAAGCCGGAAAGCGGTCTGGCTGGCGGTGCAGCGATCATCAATGCCGGTAAATCCGAGATCAAGGGCATCGAGGTCGACGCTGGCGTGACGCTGTTCGATAATCTCTATTTGACGGCAGGTTACACGTATCTTGATACCAAGCTCAAGGAACTGGTGACGCCGACGCTTGCACCAGATAGTCCGTTCGCCCGGATTATCCCGCGCGGCCGGCCGGGCGATCCGCTGACGTATTCGCCCAAGCACCGTCTTGCCGCTTCGGGTGAATATCGTATCCCACTCAGCAATGATCTGGGCGATCTTTCGTTCGGGGTGATCTATACATACACATCCAGCCAGTTCGTCGATGGCAACAACAAGCTCCCGTCTACGAACCTGCTGGATCTCAACGCAGGTTGGCGCAATATCGCCGGAACTGGCGTGGACCTTCTTGGCTTTGCTACAAACATCACTGACGAGATCTACTTCGTAACCTCAGGCGGCGGGTTTGAGTCGTCAGGTATCGACGATCGCTTGGTTGGCCAACCGCGCATATATGGCGTGCGCCTGCGCTGGAACTTTGGAAGCTGACGCAAGCGGCACAATAAAGAGTGCCTAAATGCAGTTTCGGGCGGTCAGGTAATAATACCTGGCCGCCTGTTGCGTAGTTGCAACACGTTGTTGCATTTTAGGGATTGAATTTACTCTGCCGCGGTGCAAAATCCGGGTCAAATAAATAAGAGGGAGGGTGTATAATGAAGTTCAACCGCACCATGAAGCTTGGGTTGGCGGCGTCATCCGCGCTGACCTTTATTGTGTCCACACCAGCAATGGCCCAGGATGCTGGAGCGCCCCCTGCCGCCAGCAATCCCGGCGATATCGTCGTTACGGCACGTCGTATGGAAGAGAGTCTTCAGGACGTTCCGATCTCGATCACGGTGTTCAACCAGACGCAGTTGGACAACCGCAACATCGTGAATAGCGCTGATCTGGCGACCTACACACCGTCGCTGTCGATCAATAGCCGGTTCGGCCCTGAAAAGGCGTCTTTCATCATTCGCGGCTTCGTACAAGACCTTCAGACGCAGCCGTCGGTGGGCGTCTATTTCGCCGATGTCGTGGCGCCGCGTTCGGGCGGTTCGACCACTTCGGGCGGCGGCATTGGCGTGGGCAACATGTTCGATCTGCAGAACGTCCAGGTGCTGAAAGGGCCCCAGGGCACGCTGTTTGGCCGCAACACAACGGGCGGCGCTGTGCTGTTGGTACCCCGCAAGCCAACGGATAGCCTTGAAGGCTACGCCGAAGGCTGGATTGGCAACCATGACATGTGGCGCGCGCAAGGGGTGATCAACGTGCCGCTGGCCGACACATTCAAGGTTCGGCTTGGCGTCGACCGGATGAAGCGCGATGGCTATCTGAAGAACCAGTCCGGTATCGGGCCGGATCGTCTGGCAAATGTGGACTATGTCTCTGTGCGCCTGAGTGTTCTGGCAGAACTTACGCCTGACCTCGAAAACTACACAATCATGAATTACAGCGAGTCCGATACCAACGGTATCACCCTCCGCGTGTTGGGTTGTAATACGGCACCTTCGGCTTCTGTTGCTGCGAACGCTGCCTTCGCCTGCCGGCAGGTTGCCCGGCAAGAAGCGCGCGGCGATGGTTGGTGGGACGTTGAAAGCAACGAACCGAATGCGCGGCTGCGCATGGAGACGATGCAGTTCATCAACACGACGACATGGCAGGCCAGCGATACGCTGGCGATCAAGAATATCGTCAGCTACGCAGAGTTCCGTGAAACCACGCGGATGAGCTTGCAAGGCGACTATTTCCTGAATCCCAATGGCACATTCAACAAGTCACTTATTCGCCTGAACAACACGCCGGGTTTCAATAACTCAAGCCAGTCGACATGGACTGAGGAGCTTCAGTTCCAAGGCAACGCCATGGACGGTGCGTTGACGTGGCAGGCTGGTGGCTATTTCGAAAACAGTGACCCCATCGGCTTTACTTCGCAATCGACGGCGATCGGCCTCAATTGCCCTGATCTGCCGAACTTGCAGTGCAATGCGTCGCCGTCGGCTAATTTCGATACTGTGCTTGGCCTGCCTGTTCCGACAGTCGGCAACGTCTTCACCAACACGATTTCCCGCCCCTTCCAGAAGACGTGGTTCCGCAGCCGTGGCCTGTACGCGCAGGCAACGTATAACGTTACCCAACAGGTCGCGCTTACCGGTGGTTTCCGCTATACGTGGGACAAGATGACCCATCAGTATAATGGGCAGGCGCTGGCTTTCCCTGCTGCAAACGCGCCACTGTATTTCTGTAGCAATACTGTAGAGATCCGGTATCCTGACGGAACAGCTTCACCGATAAATCCAGGCCTGCCGTTCCCGGTTGTTACAGAAGCGTTTGGGCATAGTTCGTGCAACGTCACCAACACCGCCAAGTCGGACAAGCCAACATGGATGATCAACGCCGACTACAAGCCAACTGACGACGTTCTGCTCTACGCTAAGTGGACGCGCGGCTATCGTGCGGGCGGCGCGGCATCGGCAAACATCTACTTCGAAACGTGGGAACCGGAATCGGTCGACACGTATGAGGTCGGCGCGAAGACAAGCTTCAGCGGTTCGTTGGTGAACGGCTACCTGAACACGGCGGCCTTCTACAACGACTTCAGGAATCAGCAGATTCAGGCAGCCCTGCAAAGGTCACTGTCCAGTCCGCTGCTGGGAGGCAGCGCGATTATCAACGCGGGCAAGTCGCGCATCTGGGGCATCGAGGCCGATGCCGGCGTGACGTTCTTTGATGTGCTGAAGATTGATGCTGGCTACACCTATCTGGATACCAAACTGAAGGAGATCGACGAAAGCCGGTTTGTCCTGACGCCAGAACAGATGCTGGTTTGGTCAGCGGTAATTCCTACCGCTGTGGAAGGTGGGCCGCTGGCGTTTTCGCCAAAGCATCGCCTGACGCTGACGGGCACTGTCATGCTGCCGTTTGATGAAAGCATTGGCGATGTCTCGTTCGGCGCTACCTATGTTTATACAGGCAGTCAGGTTGCCAGCACAGCCACAGCTCTGCAGTTCCAGAAGCTGCCCAGTTCGAACCTGCTGAACCTCAACCTCAACTGGAACAACATCGCCGGCGCACCCATCGACGCGGCGCTTTTCATGACCAACGTTACGAATGAGGAGTTCCCGATGGCAGTAGCCAATGCGTGGAACAGCTATGGCTACGAATCGGCGGTCGTTAACGAGCCGAGGATGTATGGCGTCCGCCTGAAGTATCGCTTCGGCAGCTAAGCTGTATTAACGGCTGAAATATCGCGGCGGCTCCCTGTACGCAGGGGGCCGCCGACTGCTATCCGGCGTCGGCGCGCCGACAGGCGTGCAAGATTGAAAATTTGGAGGACGGGATGAGGGGTGCGGAACGCAAGAGCGCGGGCGCTGAATGGCGGGACTATTGGCCCCTGACACTTGCAGCGATGGTCGGCTATTCGATCATCGGCTTGCAGAGCTATGCCTTCGGCCCGTTCGTTTCGCACCTGGAGGCGGAGTTCGGCTGGACGCGTGCGCAGGCGATGCTGGGCGTCAGCGTGTCCAACGCTGTCGGTGTATTCCTTAACATCCTGATCGGCATGATCGTTGACCGGCTGGGACCGCGCCGGGTCGGCCTGACGGGGATTTTCGTCAAGGGCGGCGCCTTTGCACTGCTGGGGACGGCGACGGGGACGTTGCTCAACTGGTCGTTGCTGTGGGGTATCCTTGCGGTGGGCGTGGTGCTGGTGCAATCGACGGTCTGGACCAAGGCCGTCGCCGCGCGTTTTGACCAGTCGCGCGGTCTGGCGATGGCCGTTGTGCTTTCCGGCACGCCGATCACGGCGATGATCGCGCCGCTGCTGGGTACGTTTCTGATCGAGAACTATGGCTGGCGCATGGGATTTGTCGGCGTCGGCCTGTCCTGGGTGGCAGTGTCCGCGCCGGTGGTGTTCCTGCTGTTCCGTGAAGGAAACAAAGGCCAGACTGCAACAGGCCCCGCTTCTGCCGTGATCAATCATCCCGGCCTGACGCTGCGTGAGGGCGTGCGCACGCGCGCTTTCCTGTGCCTGATGATCTCGTTCGGCGCTTTTTCGTTCTACAACATGGCAATCGCTACCAATCTGGTGCCGCTGCTCAGCGAGACCGGGATAACGCCGATGCAGGCGGCGGGCATTGCCTCGATCATGGGGCTGGCGGGCATCGCTGCACGATTGCTGGCCGGATTGATGCTGGATCGCTGGCCGGGCAACATAATCGGGATGGTCTGCCAGTTCCTTCCGGTATTCGGTTGCGCAATTCTGCTGATGGACGCGCCGAGCGGGTTGCTGCTGTCGGTTGCGGTTGCCAGCTTCGGCATCGCAACGGGGGCCGAGATGGACGCTGCACTTTACCTTGCGACGCGTCACTTTGGGTTGAAGGCTTTTGCAGCGCTATTTGGCGCGATCATCACCTTTGGCGCGGTTAACGCGGCCATTGGTCCCTATGTGGCCGGGCGGCTGCATGACAGCGCGGGAAGCTATGATTCCCTGCTGATGGTCATCATGGTTGTGATGACAATTGGCGCACTTGCCATCGGCGCTACGGGGCGGCCACGGCATAATTGGGGGCTGGGAAGCGCTCACTAGGCACAAGGTGAGCGATTTCACCTCGCCGCTGTGTGCGCAGGCAAACGGTGCATTTGCTTGACTAACCCGGTCCGGTGCCTAGGCTTTGGCATGGATCGGGGAAGTTAATAGTGGTGGCAGTACGCAGGATCGGCGCCGAAAATTCGGCGACACGAGCGCTAATTCTTGACGCGACCGAAGGTCTGATCCGCGATGAAGGCTATGCCGCCTGCAGCACGCGCCGGGTCGCGGCAAGAGCGGGGCTTAAACCTTCGTTGGTGCACTACTACTTTCCGACGACGGACGATCTGCTGCTTGCCCTGTCGCGGCGCGGCGCGGATGAAAGCGATCAGATGATCGCCAAGGCGCTGGAAGCCGATGATCCGATCCGTGCAATGTGGCGATTCTATACGGATTCCAGTCGCACCGGGTTGGCGCTTGAATTCATGGCGCTGGCGAACCACCGCAAGGCCATCCGTGCGCATATGGCCGCCCATTGTGAGGCGATGCGGGCACGCGAAGTGGAAATTCTCAGCCGTTTGATTGGTGAGAAGCTGGCGGGTCCGGATGGCTGCCCACCTGCGGGGCTTAGCGTAATACTGGCCGGCATCGGCAGGGCGCTGGTGATGGAGGGCGGGCTTGGCGTCTCCTCTGGTCATGACGCAGCGCGAAAATTCGTGGAGGATTGGCTAGATCGACTGGCACCGCCGTCACCCTGAAAACGGGGTTTAGCCGCCGCAGATATCGCCTTTGCCGGATAATGTGATCGCCTTGGCGAACTGGACGGGACCGGCCGCTCCTTGTAGGGCTCGGCCAGGTTCAGCCACAGGCTACAACGGAGCTAGATTGATGTCGGTCACCGAACAGACCCGCCTTGTTCACGAAGAAGTGAAGCCGAATATCGGCAGCCGGGTTCTTAATTCCAAGGAAGAACTGCTGGCGGGCACCTTCGCCAGCGAGATCCGCGAGCTGCTGGAGCAGCGCGGCGTACTGGTGTTCCCTGCGATCAATTTTACCAATGAAGAGCAGGTCGCCTTCACCAAGACGCTCGGCACTTTTGCGCCTGAACGTAAGGGCGATCCCGAGGAAATTTCCAAGATCACGATCGACGTGAAGGAAAATCCTGCCGCAGCCGAGTACCTGAAGGGTTCGCTCTATTGGCACATTGATGGCACGATGAACGACGTGCCGATCCTTGCGTCGCTGCTGTCCTGCCACAAGAAGGCGGCATGGGGTGGTAACACCGGCTTCTGCAACACCTATGCCGCGTGGGAAGCGCTTCCCGATGATCGCAAGGCTGAACTGGACGGCCTGCGCGCCGTGCATGGTGTCTGGCCGACCGTGTTTTACTATGATCCGGAGCCGAGCCTTGCGAAGCTTAAGGGTATGCAGGGCGTCGGCGAAAACGAACTGCCGCTGGTTTGGAATCACCGGTCGGGGCGCAAGTCGCTGGTCATTGGCTGCACCACCCTCAGGGTGTTGGGCAAAACCGACATGGAAAGCGCGCAGATTGTCCATGGCCTGCGCGAATGGGCGACTCAGGAGGAGTTCTCCTACAGCCACGAATGGACTGTCGGCGATCTCGTGATCTGGGACAACACCGGCACTATGCACCGCGCCGAACAGTACGACCTGGATAGCGGACGCATGATGCATCGTACCAAGCTGGAAGGCGAAGAGCCCTTCAAATAAGCGTATCCGTCAGATGGCATTTGCCTGAATGTACCCGGCCCGGCTCTCATAAACGAGAGCCGGGCCGCTTGCATTTGGGCGGCCCTGATGTTTCCCTAGTTTGGGAAAGAGAGGCGCCATGCCGGTCACGCAGGATAGGTTGGACTGGAAGGAACTGAAGGCCGACATCGGCGCGGAGGTTAGGAGCTCGAAGGCAGAGCTGCTTTCCGGCCGCTACGCCCCGCAACTGCGCGAACTTCTGGAGCAACGCGGCGTTCTGGTTTTCCCGCGTGTCGATTTTTCGTCGGAAGAGCAGGTTATTTTCACGCGCACGCTAGGCGATTTCGTGGCCGACACGCCAGACGGCAGTGCCTATGCGATCACCATGGATCCATCGAACCGATCGGCAGCACTGCTGAAGGGTTCGTTCTTCTGGCATTTTGATGGCTACATGAACGACGTGCCCATCCTCGCCTCTGTGATGAGCTGCCGTGTGCCGGCGCCGTCAGGTGGCGAGACTGAGTTCTGTAACACCTATGCTGCATGGGATGCCTTGCCGGATGGGCATAAGCCGCAATTGGAAGAAATGCGGGTCGTGCATGCGCTGGCCTCTGCGCAACTCGCCGTGGAACCGGAGCCAAGCTACGCAACGTTCCAAAAGTGGCTGCAGGTGCCCCGCAATACGCTGCCGCTGGTGTGGACACACCGTTCCGGGCGCAAATCGCTGGTGATTGGCAGCAGCGCGGTCAACGTTCTGGACATTGATCCGCTGGAAGGCTTGGAACTGCTCGTCTGGCTGCGGGACTGGGCAACGCAGGATCGCTTCACCTATAGTCATCAATGGTCTGCGGGAGACGCAGTGATCTGGGATAATACCGGTACGCTGCACCGGGCGCGGGCTTATGATCCTGCCAGTGGCCGTTTGATGTTGCGCACCAAGCTGGCTGGTGAAGAGCCTGTTGCTTGACCGGCTATGGCGCCGACTATACACATGTTCAGCACTTCACATCATAGTGAAGATCGGGAGTAATGGTAATGGCAACGGCGGCAAAAGCCCGTTTTGTGTCTGAGGAACTGAAGCCGAAGATCGGCAGTCGCATCCTTGCCGACAAGGAGGCACTGCTTTCTGGCGATTACGCAGACGCGATACTGGACTTGCTTGAGCAGCGCGGCGTTCTGGTCTTCCCTGAAATTCATTTCACAGATGAAGAACAGGTCGCCTTTACCCAGACGCTTGGCACGTTTGCGCGGGAGCTTCGGGGCGAGGAAATCTATAAGATCACGCTCGATAGCGGCCAGAATGCCACTGCTGAATATCTGAAGGGCGCATTCTTCTGGCATTTCGACGGTTTTATGTCGCCGATGCCGATCCGTGCCAGCCTGCTTTCCAGCAAGGTGCTGTCACCGGCGGGAACGGGCAACACCGAATTCGCCAACACCTATGCCGCGTATGAGGCCCTGTCCGATGAGGACAAGCAGCATCTTGATGGGCTAAAGGCCGTTCACGCTCTGGCCGCAACCCAGCTCGATGTCACGCCAGAGCCAAGCTATGAGCAGTGGAAGCAGTGGCGCGCCATTGGCCGTAAGGAATTGCCGCTGGTGTGGGCGCATCGTTCGGGCCGCAAAAGCCTTGTCATTGGCAACTCGGCGCACAACATCCTGAACTATGATCCTCTGGACGGGGAAGAGTTGTTGATCCGCCTGCGCGATTTCGCGACTGGTCCTGACTTTACCTACAGCCACGAATGGAAGGTTGGCGATCTGGTGATGTGGGACAACACAGGATCGCTGCATCGCGCGACCTATTATCCGCTGGACTGCGGACGCATGCTTCACCGTACCAAGCTGGAAGGCGACGAGCCGATCATCTGAGAACCCATGCAGGCCGGCCCGGTGATGAGGCCCGCCAAGGAGAGAAGAATGTCTGTTGCTACAACCGCTCGCTGGGATGTCGTTGATCTCCAGCCCAAGATCGCCACTGCCATCTACACCGACAAGGAAACGCTGTTGTCGGGCGAAAGATCGCAGGAAATCCGTGAGATCATGGAGCGCCGGGGCGTGATCGCCTTTCCAGAGATCAATCTTACGGATGAAGAGCAGGTCGCCTTCACGCACACGCTTGGTACATTCGCCCATGAAGAAGGTGAGGGCAGCGGCGGAAAAGACACTGTTTATCCAATTACGATGGATGAAAGCATCAACCCGATCGCCAGCTACCTCAAGGGCGCGTTCTTCTGGCATATCGATGGTACCATGTCGGATCGGCCGATCCTTGCCTCGATCATGAGCGCGCGGGCGCTGGCGCCGGAAGGTGGCGAGACCGAATTCGCGAACACCTATGCCGCCTGGGATGAACTGCCCGAGGATGAGAAGGCGCAGATCGAAAAGCTGCAGGTTGTTCACGCTATGTGGCGTTCACAGCTTTACTGGAAACCTGAACCGAGTTCGGCCGAACTGAAGCAGTGGATGGCGCGCGGATCGAACACCCTGCCGCTGGTGTGGAAGCACCGTTCTGGCCGGAAGTCGCTGGTCCTTGGCGCAACGGCGCTGCAGGTTGAAGGCATGGACATCACGGAAAGTGAGGCGCTGCTGGTCCATCTGCGCGACTGGTCGACGCAGCAGCAGTTCGTCTATCGCCACACATGGAAGCTGGGCGACATGGTTATTTGGGATAACACAGGCACCATGCACCGGGCCATGTCTTATGACCACAAGAGCGGCCGTTTGATGCAGCGCACCAAGCTGGAAGGTGAAGAAGCTTTCGCCTGACGCCGCACTGCAATCGAAATACCCTGTACGCTCGCTGCCATTGCGGCGGCGAGCGTGTGCGTTCGTCATGGCCCGGCGCGTCGCTTGCGCGATAATGCGGCATAGCCGATATTCGGCGCGCAATGCCCACGTTCCATCTGTGCCTTGCGCAAATGTGAATCGCGCGAGCAGTATCCCTACACGTTCAAGTAAACGGTATTGCCAGGACCGTGCGGGGCAGCGAGTATTCGGCGGCGCGAAGACCCGTTTTGCGACCAGTGTTCCGTCATATATCGTACTGACACCCGGTTTCATCGAACTTCGGTGGGGGCAATCGACTAACTTCACTTGGCGTTCAGCAGAGCGCTGTCTATAGACCCCGCCATGCAGACACGTTCGCCGTTGAAGATCGCCGTTCTTGCCGCCGCCACATCGGCTCTTGTCATCACTTCCGGTTGTGCCGGGGGCGGTAACAAGAACCGCGACACGGCCTATGTCGCACGCGATGTCGATACCCTTTATGCTGCGGCAAAGGATCGGCTGGATCAGGGCCGCACGCGCGAAGCCGCGGCCTTGTTCGATGAAGTCGAACGTCAGCACCCCTATTCACCCTGGGCCCGCCGTGCCCAGTTGATGAGCGCGTTTTCGTATTACGTCGCGCGCGATTATACCAAGGCGATCCAGTCGGCGCAGCGCTTCCTGTCGATCCATCCCGGTAACAAGGATGCGGCCTACGCGTATTACCTGATCGGGTTGTCCTACTACGAACAGATCAGCGACGTTTCGCGTGACCAGAAAATCACCGAGCAGGCGCGCACTGCGTTGACCGATGTGGTCCGCCGTTATCCTGACACGCGCTATGCTGCTGACGCGCGGCTGAAGCTTGACCTTGTTGCCGATCACCTGGCCGGCAAGGAAATGACGATCGGTCGCTACTACCAGAATTCCGGCAAATGGCTTGCGGCAACGATCCGCTTCCGCGAAGTGCTCGACAATTACCAGACCACCAGCCACGCGCCTGAAGCGCTGTATCGCTTGGTGGAATCCTATCTGGCCATCGGTATTCCGGAAGAGGCGCAGAAGGCTGCAGCTATTCTGGGTGCCAACTATCCGAACACGGAATGGTACCAGAAGGCCTATCGCCTGATGGACCGGAATGCGCCTGGAACAGTGGCCTCCTGATATCCGCCCAACTTTCTACCTGACAGATTGACATTCGTCAGGGATGGGCGCTTCGTGGGCCGGTCATGCTGTCGCAAAAGACCCGTTATACTATCCGTGCATTGCAGCACCTGGCCGACAATTGGCGGCAGGGCCCAGTTCGTCTGGACGCCATCGCGACAACGCAGAACATCCCACGAAAATTCCTTACCGTGATCCTTTCGGAGATGGTTCGCGAAGGTGTTGTTATCTCGCATCGCGGGCGTGACGGCGGTTATGAACTCGGCTTGGCGCCGGTGGATATTCGCTACGGCGATATCATTCGTCTGACACGCGGCAGTCTAGCGCTTGTTCCCTGTGTCAGCCGCAACGCCCATGAACATTGCAATAACTGCCTGCCCGAAGCGGAATGCCGTCTGCGGGGCTTGATGCTGGTTCTGCGTGACGAAATGGCGGCCATGCTGGACCGGATGACACTGGCCGATCCGATCAAGCTGGAACCGCCATTCGAGGAACAGGAACTGGCGTGACGCGGGCCAACTAGTTCGCTAGAACACTGCGCGAACATGCTTACTCGGCTATCCATCCGCAATATCGTGTTGATCGAGGCGCTTGACCTCGATTTCGCTGGTGGCCTTGGCGTGCTGACCGGTGAAACCGGCGCGGGCAAGTCAATCCTGCTGGATGCGCTGGGACTGGTGCTGGGTAATCGTGCGGACAATGCCCTTGTGCGGGCCGGCGCGGATAAGGCCAGTGTTACCGCCAGCTTTGAATTCACGGCGCTTCCCGCCGGGATTACTGCGCTGCTGGGCGATGCCGAAGTAGAAGTGGAACCCGGCGAACCGCTGATCGTCAAACGCCAGTTGAAAAGCGATGGCGGATCGCGCGCCTTTATCAATGATCAGCCCGTGGGCGTGGCGCTGCTGCGCGAACTGGGCGGATTTCTTGTTGAACTGCACGGGCAGCATGATGATCGGGGGCTGGTGAACCCACGTGGACACCGCGCGCTGCTGGATCGTTATGCGCGCGCTGATGTATCCGGTGTCGAAGCGGCATGGCGTGACTGGCGCACGGCTGAAGACGCGCTGGAAGCGGCGCGGGCCAAGGTTGCGCAGGCATCTGCCGACCAGGAATTGTTGATAGCCTATTTGGCGGAACTCGATCGCCTTCTGCCCGAAGCGGGTGAGGAAGAGCAACTCGCCGAAGCCCGCGCCACGATGCAAAAGGGAGAGCGGCTTTCCGGCGATCTGGGCGAACTGCAGCACCTTTGGGCCGGTTCGGATTCCGCGCTCGCCAGTCTGCGCGGCGCGGCGCGGCGCCTTGATCGCATCGCGGCAGAGCATCCGCTGCTGGCTGAGGCGCTGGAGGCGCTGGACCGCGCGGTGATCGAGGCGAGCGAGGCTGAAGACCGGCTGATCCGCGCGGCTGATGCCCTGTCACACGATCCGCAGGCGCTGGACCGTATCGAGACGCGCCTGTTTGAACTGCGGGCGGCCTCGCGAAAGCATGGCTGCACGGTCGATGAACTGCCAGACCGGATGTTATCCATGCGGGCGCAGTTGGATGCCATCGAAGGCGGGGAGGCGCGCATCGCCGAGCTTGAGCGCAGGGCCCATGCGAAGGGCTTGGAATATCACGCCCGGGCAGAGGCCGTGTCCGGCACCCGCGTTGAGGCAGCGCAGCGGCTCGACAAAGCTGTGGCCGCAGAACTGGCGCCAATCAAGCTCGATGCCGCAAAGTTCCGTACCAGCATCATCCGCCTGCCTGAGGAGCGCTGGGGCGCGCACGGCATGGACGCGGTGGAATTCCTTATCAGCACAAATCCCGGCGCCGATTTTGCGCCGCTCAACAAGATTGCATCCGGCGGTGAACTGTCCCGTTTCATCCTCGCGCTGAAGGTTGCGCTGGCGGAAGAAGGTGGCGCGGCGACAGTTATCTTTGACGAGATCGACCGGGGCGTTGGCGGCGCGGTGGCAAGCGCCATCGGCGAACGGCTGGCCCGGCTGGCCAGCGGCGGTCAACTTCTTGCCGTAACTCACTCTCCGCAGGTCGCCGCGCGCGGCCGCACGCATTATGTGATCCACAAGAGCAGCGAAGGGACCGTGACGCGCACCTCGGTAACGCTGCTCGACGCCGCTGGCCGGCAGGAAGAAATCGCCCGTATGCTTTCCGGCGCCGAGATCACCGCCGAGGCGCGGGCGCAAGCAGACAGGTTGCTGGAAGAAACGTGAAATGACCGGAGACTTATTTTCCGAAGCGCAGGCCGCCAACGACCTGATGCGCCTCGCCAAGGATATTGCGCGGCATAACCGGCTGTACCATGCCGAGGATGCGCCCGAGATCAGCGACGCAGAATATGACGCGCTGGTTCGCCGCAATGCCGAGCTTGAGGCCGCGTTCCCGCATCTGATTCGCGCCGACAGTCCCAGTCGTCAGGTGGGCCACGAAGTTGCCGCTTCGCCGCTGGCCAAGGTGCGGCATGAGGTTCGCATGATGAGCCTCGACAATGCATTTACGGACGAGGAAGTTGCGGATTTCGCCGCGCGTGTGCGCCGCTTCCTGAATCTGCCAGCAGATGCTGAAGTGGCGATGACGGCAGAAGACAAGATCGACGGACTGTCGTGCTCGTTGCGCTATGAGCAGGGCAAGCTTGTGCGCGCTGCGACGCGCGGTGACGGGCAGGTGGGTGAGGACGTAACCCCTAATGTCGCGCATATCCCGGATATTCCGCAAATGCTGCGCGGAAACGCGCCCGCCGTATTCGAGATACGCGGCGAGGTTTACATGGAGAAGCAGGCCTTTGCCGCGCTTAATGCGGCGCAGGTTGAGGCGGATGGAAAGATCTTTGCCAACCCGCGGAATGCTGCAGCCGGATCGCTGCGGCAGAAGGATGCCGCGATCACCGCAAAGCGTCCGTTGCGTTTCTTCGCCCATGGGTGGGGTGCCGCAAGTGAGGTACCGGAAGCTACGCAATTCGAGATGATGCAGCGCCTTGCCGAATGGGGCGTGCCAGTTTCACCGCTGCTGTCACGCTGCACGTCAATTGCCGACATGGTGCAGCATTACCGCAGCATTCAGGCGGCGCGCCCTGACCTTCCGTATGAGATCGACGGCGTGGTCTATAAGGTGGACCGGCTGGATTGGCAGGAGCGTCTGGGCTTTGTCGCCAAGGCGCCGCGCTGGGCAATGGCGCACAAGTTTCCGGCCGAGCGCGCCGAGACGGTCATCGAGGCTATCGATATTCAGGTTGGCCGCACCGGCAAGCTGACCCCGGTTGGGCGGCTGCGGCCAGTGCTGGTGGGCGGTGTCACGGTCACCAACGTTACGCTGCACAACCGTGACGAAATTGCGCGCCTTGGTGTGCGTGTTGGCGACCGTATTGTGCTGCAGCGTGCGGGCGACGTGATCCCGCAGGTCGTCGACAATCTCACGCGGGATGAACCGCGCGCAGCCTATGCTTTCCCCGATCACTGCCCGGAGTGCGAATCGGAAGCGGTGGCAGAAGAAGGCGAAGTCGATGTCCGCTGCACGGGCGGCCTGATCTGTCCGGCACAGAGGACCGAGCGGCTGCGGCATTTTGTCAGCCGCCCCGCGCTGGACATCGAGGGGCTGGGTGAAAAGACGATTGCCGAATTCTTTGCGCTGGGCTGGCTGGAAAGCCCGGCCGATATCTTCCGTCTTCGCCGCCGCCGTAGCGAGATCGTCGGGCGTGAGGGGTGGAAGGACAAGTCTGTGGACAACCTGTTGGCAGCCATTGAGGCGAAGCGGTCGCCCGACGCCGCGCGGTTGCTCTTTGGGCTAGGCATTCGCCATGTCGGAGCCGTGACGGCGCGCGATCTGCTGAAGCGTTTTACGACGATGCCGGCCCTGCGCAAAGCTGCCGAACAGGCGCATCTGGGCGATGCCGACGCCCTTGCCGAACTAACCTCGATCGACGGGGTTGGACCCGTCGTGGTGGAGGCTTTGGGCGACTTTTTTCATGAACCGCACAATATTGTCGTGTGGGATGACATACTCTCGGAAACCAGCCCGCCGCCTTATATCGTCGAAACCAAGGACAGCGCGGTAGCGGGCAAGACGGTGGTCTTCACCGGCAAGCTGGAGACGATGAGCCGCGATGAGGCAAAGGCACAAGCCGAGGCGCTTGGGGCCAAGGCCGCAGGGACGGTTTCCGCCAAGACGGATCTTGTGGTTGCCGGACCGGGTGCTGGATCAAAGTTGAAGCAGGCCGAGAAATTCGGGATCGAAGTGATCGACGAGGCGGCGTGGGCAGAGATCGTCAAGGCAGCAGGGTAACGCCGGGGCAGCTGCTCCGGTTCGCTGCACGTCGCCAGCAAGCTCGCTAGCCTACGACAGCAGAACAGTGCCCGAGTACGACTTGCCAGCGCCCACCCTGGCGATGCCATACGCGCGAGTAGGCGAGGGTGCCGCCAAATTGCTGTTCAGCATATTTTCCGGATACATCAGTGGTCAGGCAGACGATCACGGTATCACCAAGCCGCTGGATGATACGATCACCGTGTGGCGAGAGCGCCGTGATCGCCAGCAGGCCTGATTGATGCGCGGCGATATCATCCGCCTTGGTAATGCGCGCGCCATCCTGATTGATGAAAATCAGCGTATCGCTCAGCAGGACGTCAAGCTGGGCCACATCGCTGTGCAGCATAGCGTCTCGCAGTTGCTGTTCGCAGCGTTCTATTTCGGCAATGTCTTCCAAGATGATCTTCCAGTCTGATCGATAGCGGGGTCTGCTTGGAAGCCTTGCGCCGCATCAACCAGTTCGTCCACGCCGCCTAGTCTTCGATGTCGACCATGATTTCGCCGGAGATGTCTTCCAACGCACGGCGCACGTCTTCCAGCGCGGTGCCCTTGGGGATACGAACCCGGGCCTTTGCGCGGAACAGCGTGCCGCCAAACATGGCGCCTTGTTCGGTCCCGGTTTCAAGATCGTCGATGCTGACGCCTAGGCTGGCCAGCGCGGTAGATACCTCGCGCACGATGCCGGGCCGGTCTTTGCCGACCAATTCAAAGCGAAGCACCTGTCCGATTGGTGCGATGGTGACGATAGTTGGCACAACGCTGACCCGGAATCCGGATGCGTCCATGCGCCCGGCTGCTTCTTCAAGTTGATCGATCTTGCCCTGCGGTAGTTCAACCACAACCGAGCCGACATATTTTCCGCCCAGCGTGGCGAAATGGCTCTCCAGCCAGTTACCGTCGGCCTCGACGATGGCGTCGGCCAGCGATTGCGTCAGCCCCGGCCTGTCGTCGCCAATTGCCATCAGGATAACTTGCACTGAATTCTCCATTATCTGGGCGTGTTCAGCCAATGCCATGGACCTATCCTCACGCTGTTTCCAGCACGATAACGGTCCGGCGGGGTAAAGGGCTTTCCGAATGCGGCGGAACCCACCGCATCACACCGCCTGCAAACGGTGTCCACCAGCCGGTGCGTATGCCTGCTGCCGCCAGCGTGTTGCTGGTCCATTGGTTGCAGGTGTTTATTGCGGTGTATCGTCCGGGCGCATCATAAAAGACGTCGCTATCGTGATAGCCGGGATAGCGTCTGCGCCCGGTTTTTGCGGGGAGTGAGGCCTCTATCTTTCGGACAAGGCGGGCATATTCAGCTTCGCTGATTTGCAGGCGGCGAATGTTCGCGTCCGGGGCAGGGCGGACATAATGGGCTACGTGTAGCAGGCCGTCTCCTCCAATGCCGGTAATGCGCAGTACCGTCAGTGGCGACAGGTCTGCCCACGTGGGCGTGTTGAGGAACACTTCCCGTTCGCCCCATGATACCGAGACGTGGGTGTAGGGTCTTTGGGGTGCAACAATATCACCTGCGGGAAAATCCTGACGCCAGTTCTTCGTCGTTGTCACCAAAGGCATGACGATGGCGGTGTGTACGCCATTGGTTTCAACCATGATTTCCACGCCGCCGGGCGTTTCACGCCAATTGTTGTTACGCGGAACTGCAGATCCCGCCCAGCCGATCAGGAAAAATACCCCGATTGCGAGCGCTGTCCAGGCCAGGCTTTTACGCACGAAACGAGCCCAGCGTGACCTCCGGAAGTCTGGCGCGACTGTCATGATCCCGCCTCCATATCGCCTTTCAGCCGGCCCAGCAGCCCTACTGCCTGCGCAGCATAGGGGCCAATCCAGCGTTCGTGGATTCGGTGGATGGGCAGGGGATTAAGATGATTCCAGCGTTCGCGCCCACGCCGTTCAACGATTAGCAGATCGGCAGCTTCCAGAACCTTCAGGTGTTGCATCACCGTGCAGCGATCAAGTTCGGGTGCCAGCGCACACAAAGCCCCTGTCGTCATGGGTTGGTTTTTCAGCAGGTCGAGCAGTTGGCGACGGATAGGCGAGGCGAGGGCCTTGAAGGTGCGATCGTCGGCATCGATTGACATGTTATAAATATATAACATATTGTCGAGCGACTCAAGAGGAGACCGATCATGGAACTGAAGTTTACGGTGTCGGCCCATATCGCAAAGCCGGTGCATGAAGTGTTTGAGGCTGTCGCTGACCCGGCCAGCCTGTCTCGTTACTTTACCACCGGCGGCGCTGTTGGCCGGTTGGAGAGCGGCAAGACCGTAACTTGGGATTTTGCCGATTATCCGGGTGCGTTTCCGGTCGACGTGGTGGATGTGGAGGAGGATCGCCGCATTGTGCTGCGCTGGACTGCGAACGAGCGGGGTGAAAACCCCAAGCCCGATTACCAGACCGAAGTGGTGATGGAGTTCAAGCCCCTTGATGACGACCGCACGCTGGTGACGATCACCGAGAGTGGTTGGCGCGAGACGCCGGGCGGGCTGGAATCATCCTATGGCAACTGCATGGGCTGGTCGCAGATGCTGTGCGCGCTGAAATGCTGGGTGGAGCGGGGCTTCAACCTGCGTGAAGGCATGTACGCCTAGCTCCCTGCGCGAGAGAGGCGGAGGTGTCGCTACCAGCGCTTTGCCCAATCTGGCAGTGCGCCGGGATGGCTGGCATGCATGCGCACATTGCCGCGTTTGCGCAGCCATAGGATCGACCAGTAGCCATTCACCATCCGTGCGGCGAGTCGGAGGCCAGCGCTGCGGCAGGCTGCACGCACTTGCGCTTCCTGGGTCGCTAGCAGTCCGGCGAGGAGCAGGTGCCCGCCCGGCACCAGTGCCCCTGCGAATGCAGGCGCCAATGAGATCAGTGGTCCAGCAAGGATGTTGGCAATGACAAGGTCGTAGGGCCCGCGCGCCTTAAGCAGCGGGTGATCCATCCCGTCTGCAATGGCCATGACCATCTCGCCCGCACCGCCGCCCATCTTTACCCCGTTCAGGCGCGCGTTCTCTTCGACTACCCCGACGCACACGGCATCGATGTCGCTGGCTGTCACAACCGCGCGTGGCCATAGATCCAGCGCGGCAAAAGCGAGAAGGCCTGTTCCGGTGCCGATATCAGCGCAGTTGCGAACGACCACGCCCTTGCGCTTCATTTCGTCCAGCATGGCAAGGCAGCCGGCAGTCGTCGCGTGCTGGCCGGTGCCGAAGGCGCGGCTGGCAGGGATCACGAAGTCGCGCACACCCGGTTCACCCAGGGCTGGATGTTCAGGCGTATGGACATTGAACC
>Ga0233380_1000398_pt1 | contig 23439 bp, 24 predicted proteins | sample ElkDunMinimDraft_9_FD_191541 | JGI IMG/M metagenome (GOLD analysis project Ga0233380, IMG submission 191541) | Fecal eukaryotic communites from dung pellets of Tule Elk in California, USA - Elk Dung F36 | ecosystem: Host-associated > Mammals > Digestive system > Large intestine > Fecal | place... | reverse complement strand
TTTTTACTTTTTTTCTAGGAACGTGGCTTTCGTTGTTCTGAAAGCGGTTGCAAATATAATACCCTTTATTCTGCTTTTCCAAATGCTTTTTAAAAGTTTTTTAATCTTTTTTTGTAAATAACTGGCAGAGTGTAATTTCCCACAGATGCACGGATGATTTCTACTCCTTTGATGCTGGATGTTTGATGTTTGATGCGAGGTGTTTGGCCGAAGCCAATTCTAACACACAATAACCCCTCGAACTAAAGTTCGGGGCAATTGTTGTACTAATAAGGATTTGAAATTATTTAACCACGGATTACATTGATTTACTCGGATTTTATTATGCTGTACTGAAATACAATATACATTATACAGAAAACCTGAGAAACGGTGAGTTTAATTATACAACTTCTCAACTTCGCAGTGACAGGATGCGATTCAGCTTGCGTTAGGGATAGCAGCGGATAGCCCGCAATGAGGAGGTACGACGAGCGAGGACTTGGAGCGAATAGCCCGACCCGACTGTCTACTTGAATTTTCTGTTATTCGTTATTGTGTATTTATCGGATTTTGTTTGGAAACGGAATTGAAGGGGAACGCCCTAAATATTCTATACATCTTTAAAGGTACTGAACTTAAACAATTTAGGTTTTAAGAGAAATTTCTTTAGATGAATTATTAGGTTTTGTAAGCTTTTTGCCTTTATATTTGCAACCGAATTACTCTACGGGTGTAGTTCAAGGGTAGAATAGCGGTCTCCAAAACCGTTGATGGGGGTTCGAATCCCTCCACCCGTGCATAAAAAAACCAGCTGATAGCTGGTTTTTGTTTTTATAATCCTAACTGAAGTCCGATACTCCAATAATTTTGATCTACTGCATTGTTACTGAACACAGGACTTAAATCGTACTTGAATACTAACTTAAAGTGGTCTTTACCTGCGTAAGCTGTTAAGCCATATTGAAAATCGTTTACATTCCAATCTCCTTTTTGTTGTTCATAGCTTTTATAATCTCCAACTTCATATCGTAAGTGTTGTTTTGAGTTGATGTTGTAACCAACGTATCCACCAATTCCAAAGTTGATTCCTTCTTTTGTTGTAAAACGACGGTTTGCTTCGTTATATGTTTTTGAAGTGGTTGTAAAATCTAACGAAATAGGAATTGTTACATAGGTGTTGCGGAAATACGCATAATTTTTACGTAAATTTATTGGAGCAGACATTGTGACAGTTTGATTTTCACCCCTTAAACCAAACATTCGATTTTGTGTTGTTGCCAAACCATTGTATTTAAAGCCTAAACCGTAACGAATACCCCATTTGTTGTTGGTTTTGCTGAAAGGTGTACGTGCGGCAACTCCCCACTCGAAGTAGTTTGAACGCATATAACCGAATTCTGAATTTGCAAAAGCGCCATCGGTAGCTACGTTACCTACACCAAATGCTAAATAAGGTGTTGTTTTGGTGCCGTATTTAACAATGGTATCCATTTGTACGCCCATTGCAAAATCGAAAGGCGATGTTTCTTTGCCCCAATCGTAATCGTAATTTTCATCGGCTGCATCAACTGTATCCTCGGCTTGTTCTTGTGCCATTATGAGTGAAATAATTTGATAGGCTTGATTTTCTGTTATAGCATCTTCTGAAACTTGCTCGTTTACAACGGCTATTTTTTCTTTAAATGTTAACATTTCACTCTCATAAGCTGTTTTTAATACTTGATTGTTGATTATATAATTTACAGCATCGGTATTTTGTGCATTAGCACCATAACCAAAAGCTAACAAGGCAATACATAATAGTTTTTTCATTTTTGTTCTTTTTAATTTTTAGAGTGAGTAGTATAATTTAGTAATTTGTTACAATGAACAACAAATGCTGTGCCGTTTTTAACATTTAATTATAAATTCTGACACTCTTACTCTAATAATCTACCCAATGTTTTTTCATCAATATCTAAAGCTTTATTGATTTTTAACACTTTATGATCTTTTGTTATATACACCCTTATAAATTGCCTATGTTTCTTTTTAAAAAGTGATAGAAACTGTTGTTCAAATACCGTTCGCTTTTCCATTAAATTAATTTGCTGGGCCACATTAATAATATATAATGGGTAATTAAAGCCTGTTTTATCAATAAGTTCTTGTACTAATTCTGGCTTTGCGGTAATGCCCATTAAATAAAAATCTATTTCATTACCATATTTTTCAACAACTTTTTTATATTCTTTTACAATCTCAACATTATTTGAACAATTTGGAACCCAAAACTCAACAATTGAAGGTTTATTGGACTGCTGTATTAAATCATAGACTTGTTTTGCAGTAAGTGTTTTAATTTCGGCTTGGGCAAATGATGAAGCTGTAAAAAAACACAGGGCGATAAATAAAATTATTTTTTTCATAGTATTTGGTTTAAAACAATTCTAACACCAAACTTACATTAAATATGTTTTGATCTGAAAACGATCTTTTAAATATAGAGTTTAAATTATATGTTGTTCTTAAACTAAAATTGTGATAACCAACATAAGCCCCTACTCCATAAATAAATTGATTGGAATTGAATTTTGCAGCAGTTGTTTGTCTGTATTTTTCTCCATCAACTTCATATTCTAATTGTCTGCTTAATTGAGAATACCCTAAAAACCCTCCTAGACCTACATAAAATGATTGACGAGATTTTATAATAGAATTTCCGAACTCATCATATTTTCTTTTCGAAAAATCATACTCCAAATAATTAGACCAATTTAGTTCAGTAAAATTCATTCTTGAATTAGTTACAGGAAAATCGATATCAACTAAAACAGTTTCGTTATTAATATTCTCAAATGTTTTATTATCTTTTATCTTAAATAGATGGAAATTAACGTCTAACATAGATTTCCAATAAATACGAGAAGTTTCTTTTCCTACACGCGTTTTAGCCCCCATTCCAACTCCAACAGAAGAAAGAAAACCACTTGTGTAATAATCTTTATATTCAGATTTATCAATTAGTAAAGAACTATTCCCAAGTAATCTATACTCTACCATAAATAATGATTTATTTTCTATTAATTGCTTTTGATACGCTGTCATATCAGAACTAAAATTGATATTATCTTCAATTTTATTATTGATAAGTATTTTTATTTTATCTGATTGCTTTTCGGTTTCTTCTTCAATTTGCTTGGCATAAAACTCGGCTTTTTCGTTGCGCAACTTATCAGCTTCGGCTTTTGTTAACTCGTTGTTTTCTACTTTTTGATCGATTTCGTTCAACTCTTGTGCCAGTTTGTCTTTATTGTTTTTTATGATTAAATCAATATCATACGAAATATCGTTAACCTTTTTGGTAAATTGATTTACCGATTGTACTGGACGTTTTTCGCTAAAAAATTCTTGTGCCTGAAGATTTAAAAGGCTCAATAAAAAAACGGTGGTTAAAATTACTTTTTTCATTATTCTATCTCTACAGTGTTAGTAAAATTTCCAATAAAGTTATTGTGTTTTTCTTTTATCAACTTCCAAAGAACAATATCTTTTCTAATAGATTTTTCTTCGGTAGTTATGTAGTCAATTTGTCGTTCAATCTCCGCGCTGCGAAGTAAACGTTCACGATTTACTTTAATTTCTACTTTAGATTGATGCGCCAAAACCTTTTCTTCTATTTTTTGATCTGATTTTTGAATGATGTGATGATTTTGCACCACCTCACCTACTTCATTTTCTTTTGGCTGATCTCTATTATTTTGAACAATTTCTGTTGAAACCGATTTCGTTAAATGAACTTTAGCTGGAAACTTATTAGCAACAATCAGTTCTTTATCTCGCATTAATACTGATTTTTTTTCTTCTTCGTTTTTGATAGGTGTAGCATCTTTAGGTTTGTTTACAACGAATTGTTCCGTGGGTTTTGTTTCAGGAAATTGAACTTGATTTTCTTTCTGAAATACAATCCACAAACCTATAAACAACAAGACCGATGCTGCAGCCGATAGCATGTAATAAATAGTTTTGGGTTTTTGCTGAACAGGTTTATCTGCATTTAGCATCTGTTCCATTTTTTCCCAAGCATTCCCAGAAGGTTTTATTTGCCGTTGCTGAAAATGTTCTTTTATATCTTTTTCAAAATCCTCCATCATCTATCGTATTAATTCAATTTGTTGTTTTAGTAATTTTTTAGCGTATGCCAGTTGCGATTTTGATGTTCCGACAGAAATATTCAGCATTTCGGCAATTTCCTGATGTTTGTAACCTTCAATCACACTCAATACAAAAATGTATCGGCAGCCTTTGGGCAAATCGTCAATCAGTTTTTGGTAATCGTTCGATATTTCGTATGAATCTGAAACCACACTTAATGCCGACTGACTGGCATCTTCTATAAAATCGAGTTCTTTTTTTGACCGAAGAAACGAAAGGCTTTCGCGAATCATAATCTTGCGGATCCAACCTTCGAAACTACCGTCGTTCCGGTACTGATTAATGTTTTGAAACACTTTCATAAAGGCGCACAGCATTACATCTTCTGCATTGTGAAGATCTTTTATATACTGCCTGCAGGTACTTAACATGGTTGGCGAAAACTGATCGAACAGTTGTTTTTGTGCCGCGCGGTTGTTGTTTTGTACCTGATTTATTAATTCAGACTCGGTAAAACTTGTTTTTAGATTCAATTGTTTTGACTCTTTACATACATAGACGCAAAAGAAACGGAAAAGGTTGTAAGATGATTGTTTTTTTTAAATATTTTTTTAGAATGACTAACTCATCCAAAGATTTATTCTAGAAATGACTACCCAATTTGCAGATTCTTTCTTTTCTAAAACTAATAATTGTCCTGAACCACACAAACCTCCACAGTGATAACCGTAATATACCGCTGCATAATTTCCTGAAAAACTTACTTCAGAAAATTCGGCTACCCAATTTGATTGGAATTTTTTATCAATTTGATTCCATCCCTTATTGAGATCTCGTTTTACGAAAGAAATAAACTTTCTTTTATTTATTGATGTAAGATTAAATACCGGATTAATGAAAGATTTGATTTTTATTTTTTGAGTCGAAGTTTTTAGCAAACCTAAAAGAGCATCTTGATAATTTTGATTGGTTTCATATTTCTTTGCTGATTCATCGTCAAAAAAACCTGAAAGAATCAACTCTTGATCAGCTTTTAACTCCTCTAAAAACCACTTTGAATCATCATCTAATTCTACATTTCTAATAACAAGAATTGTATTTTTATTTGTCCAATTAATTTCTTTATTATTGATTATGGTTGAATATATTTCGTATTCATTATAAGACTGACCATAAACATCAAACTTTGATATAGTAAGGAATACAATTAAGAAAAGAATGGTTCTTATATATTGAAACATATTTTAATTTTTCAACCAATATACTAAAAACTTCGGAATTCATAGCCCGGATTGCAGCGGTATCCTTCTTGTTGCCGTCGACTCCGCTCGGGCAACAAGAAAGATATAGCGGAAAGCCGGAAAAAGCTTCAAATAAAAAACCTGCAAAGTGTGATACCTTGCAGGTTGTATTTATGATTTATTAGCCAATTGTCCGCAGGCAGCATCAATATCTTTTCCGCGAGATCGGCGCACTTTTGCTACAATACCGGCATTGTCTAATGCTTTAAGATACGCATCGATAACAACTGGGTCGGCTTGTTGAAATTCGCCATCGTCAATTGGGTTGTATTCAATGATATTTACTTTACAAGGCACGTATTTACAGAATTTCACCAATGCATCAATGGCTTTTTTGTCGTCGTTAATACCTTTCCAAACCACATATTCGTAGGTAATTTTGCTTTTGGTTTTTCGATACCAATATTCTAACGCTTCGCGCAGTTCGGGCAACGGAAAACTTTTGGTAAATGGCATGATTTTATTTCGGGTTTCTTCGATTGCCGAATGCAGTGACACAGCCAACTTGAATTTAACCTCATCGTCTGCCATCTTTTTAATCATTTTTGAAACGCCCGAAGTGGATACGGTAATGCGTTTTGGCGACATTCCCAAACCTTCGTCTGAAGTAATTTTTTCAATCGCTTTCATTACATTTGGGTAGTTCATCAACGGTTCGCCCATTCCCATGAATACAATGTTTGATAGCGGACGGTTGTGATACAGTCGGCTTTCCTGATCGATAGCTACAACTTGATCGTAAATTTCATCGGGTGCCAAATTACGCATGCGCTTTAAACGCGCCGTTGCACAAAAATTACAATCTAAACTGCAACCAACCTGGCTTGACACGCAAGCTGTTGTACGTTTTTCGGTAGGAATTAAAACAGATTCTACAATTAAACCATCGTGTAAGCGTACCGCATTTTTTATAGTACCGTCGTTGCTGTGCTGCATGGTATCTACCTGAATGTGGTTTATTACAAAGTGCTGTTCTAACAAAATGCGCGTTTCTTTTGATACGTTTGTCATATCATCAAAACTATGCGCGCCCTTGCTCCACAACCATTCATACACCTGATTGCCGCGAAAAGCTTTATCGCCCTGCGCCACAAAAAAGTCACGTATTTGCTCTTTGGTTAAACTGCGTATGTCTTTTTTAACTGTGTTCATGCTGCAAAGTTACAACAAAAAAACAGCTATTTTATATTTTGAATTTCGGTTGAAGTTGCCGTAGCCGATTTTGTGATTTTTGCTTTGGCAAGTAAATCAGCATCCTGATTGATATTTGCTGTTCCTAAAGATACAATTGCCGTTAAAACCATTGCGCAGCTTAAAAATCCAATCCCAACAATGGCATTTTTTAAAGTAGTGTTCATGTTTTTATTATTAAATAGTTTCTAAATATAGTATTTTTACCTAACAACGATAAAAAACAACAATTAATTGTTTGAAATTTAACATTTTAAGAATTAATATTAATAAATTCCAAACTGCAAAACGTTGAACTATTTATAAAATTGTTCATTATCTTTGCCGGAAAATAAAAGTATATGCATTTTATTTCAGAAGAATTAGAGAATTATATAGAAAAGCATTCAGCAGCCGAACCCGAGCTGTTACAGCAGTTAAATAAGGAAACATATCAGAAAATTTTGCAGCCACGCATGTTAAGCGGTCATTTTCAAGGGCGTGTGTTAAGTATGCTTTCTAAAATTATAAACCCAAAACATATTTTAGAGTTAGGAACTTACACTGGTTACGCTACTTTATGTTTGGCTGAAGGTTTGAAAAGCGATGGAACTATTGATACCATTGATATTAATGAAGAATTGGAAGATATTCAACAGAAATATTTCAATACCTCTGCATTTAAAGATCATATTATTCAGCATGTTGGTAATGCTTTGGATATAGTACCTACTTTGAACAAAAAATTCGATTTGGTATTTATTGATGCCGATAAGGAAAACTATATAAATTATTGGAATTTAATTGTACCTATGATGAATAAAGGCGGAATCATCCTGTCAGACAATGTTTTATGGAGTGGAAAGGTTTTAGAAGATGTTCAGAAAAACGATAAATCAACACCGATTCTTTTAGAATACAACAAAATTGTAAACGAAGATCCACGGGTTGAAACCGTTTTACTACCAATACGCGACGGTTTAACCGTTAGTAGAGTTTTATAAAACAATAACGCTTTCTATTCGAAAGCGTTATTGTTTATTACTTTTTCACCAACTTTTTAACTGCTGTACCCTCATTGGTTTGTAAATGCAGCATATACGTACCGCTTGCTAGGTTTGCTACGTTTAACTGTATTTGAGTTCCACCATTAAATGTTTGGCTACTTAACTGTTTGCCTGCAACATCGTAAACTGTAACTTGGTTTACCAACATATTTTCACTGTTTGTTATGTTTACAACGTTTGTTGCCGGGTTTGGGAACATATTAAATTTTGCAGCTAGCTGTTCGGTGGTGCTTAAAGCAACAATATTAGGTGGCACCGCACCTAATGCCGTTATTTTTATATTATCGTAACGGTTGCGGGTGTATATTTGCGGTTCATTTATACCACTCGTAACACCTGCTGCTAATAAAATAGAATTAATAGGAAAATCTTGAATTAAATTGGTAGAAGTTTCGTTCTTTAAAAAATCTGTTACAAACACTCTATTTAAATAAGGAATTTCAAAATATACTTTTCTGTTTGTATAATCTAAATAAAAAACAAATTTAACCCATGTATTAAATGGCAAATACACCGAGGTTGCATTATTAAAACCTAATGAAGGGTGAAGAAGGATAGCACCGTCTGTTTTTTGAAATAAAACCCCCGCTAAATTTGTAGCTGTATGATTTAATACGTTACCATCAATACCCGCTATAGTAATTCTACTTAAGTTTCCAGCTGTGTTTGTAGCATGTTTTGAACCAGTAAAATAATCAATTTCAAACATCAACACCTCGTTACCTGCATTGCGGTTATTTATTAAAGGGCTTAAGTTTGTTTTAAAAACATAAAAAGTTTCTGCACTTGTTAACCCAGTGCTTATATCTAACACTTTGCCCCTGCCGGTTTCATTAACAATGGTAAAAAAACTATTCGATTGTGTATTTTGAGAATAGGTTAGCCACCCCCATTGTCCAGGTATAGCACCTGTGGTATTGGTACCTAAATTACCCACACTATGATTGTCAAAATTTTCGGTGTAAAGTACCTGACTATTGATGTAGTTTACAAACAATAACGAGAATATAATAAACAAATTCTTTTTCATAATAAGTAATTAAAAATACAAGGCTGTTTGTTACAGCCTTGTTTATTAAAATTCTATCTACCTGTTACCGTTAAATGAAGGGCTGAATTTATCCAACCTGTTTGGCCCGAAGCAAAAAAGCCTAATTTTAATTTATAGGTACCGTCAATATCCACCTCATGAGGCACCCCGGTTCCAACATCAAAAACCACTTCTCGTGAATTGCAAAGATTCCCATCGAAAGGCGCCGCAATATCCCATTTTGTATCTTGTGGCACTCCCGGGCGAGTATCATGAAAGTAATATAGTGGTGCCGTAGCAGCAATTCCCGGTATAGCACCTGATAATAGATTACCCCCTAAATCTTTTATAGGTTTCCAACCTTCATCTCTCAAATGTGGTGGACCTGAAGGTAAGGTTTTTATTTCAGGGTGCATTAAGGTACTTAACACCAAAACACCCGCACTATCGTAAACTTCTACTTGGTAGAAAAAAACTTTGCCGTATTCATGTAATAAAAATTGCTCTTGCGCAGTTAATCCTATTCCCGCAAGATCAAAACCTAACAATGCTGCCGATGGGGTCGGATTGTTGCCATCAGGCAAATGCACCAATTTGTCTTCTAAACGAAGCCCGCTATTAGCAGGTACAGTAAACATATTTGCAACTCTAACCAAATTTCCTACTTCTTGGTTATTAGCATACAAAGTAGGGAAATTTGTAGTTAAAGAAATAGAATTAGGAGAATGTGGATTTGTATCATCAAAAACTCCATCGTTAACTCCATCAAAATACGCCAGCCCTACATACGAATATACTCTAATATCATAAATAGAAGGGTCATCTACATTACCGTTTGTTATATAATACCAAGGCTGTAAAATACCAAAACCAGGAACGGGACTAGGATGATTTCTATACCATATATCCCATGGCGAAATATAATTATCACCCCACCAACCTATACCAGTTGAACTATACCAAGCACTTTGCCCACTATTGTTGTTATTAAAACTGTTGGTTTGGTACTGTGAACCGGCCTCTTCTTGTGGTTGCATTTCTACATCTTCAAAAACGCTGTCTGTTGCACATGCTGTAAGGGTTAAGGCAACTACCCCCCCCCACAAATTTTTGGTAAATTTTGTCATAATAATTATTTTTTTAATTGATTGTATTGTAAATATAACAAAATTTTTAACACCCTGTTAAATAAAATAAAAAATTAAATTTTACATAAACAACAACAAAACGCTTTCTATTCGAAAGCGATTTGTTGTTGTTTGTCTGTAAGTTTGTTTTGATCAACAACCACCTAACTCTTACTCGTTTGGCTTTTCACCACAAATTGCAATGATTTATTCGGATTTTGCTATTAAATTATACAGCAATACAATTTATAAAATAGAAGATACTACTTCTTAACCAACTTTTTAACTGCTATACCCTCTGTTGTTTGTAAGTATAGCAAATACGTACCACTTGCCAAATGTTCTACGTTTAACTGTATTTCTGCTTCGTTGTTAAAACTTTGCATACTTAATTGTTTACCGCTAATATCATAAACTGTAACTTGGTTTACCAACATATTTTCACTGTTTGTTATGTTTACAACGTTTGTTGCCGGGTTTGGGAACATATTAAATTTTGCAGCTAGCTGTTCGGTGGTGCTTAATATATAAGGCGGCAAGGTTTTTAAACCCGAAACTTTAATGTTATCTATTTTTACTACAGATGTTGCACCTAGATTTCCTGCACTAAAAACTAAAGAAAAAGGCATGGTATTATGATAAAAAGGTGCTGTTGCTTGTAGGTTTAATGTAGGTAGGTAAAAATATACATTGCCGGCATTGTAATCTACAAACATTTCTGCCTTTATCCACATATTGCGGAAAGGGTGTGGTGTTGTAATTTTTTAAAATAAGTGTCTTACTGCTGGTATTATCTAAATAATTACCCAATATGCGATTTAAGTTTGGACCTGGGATTGACTGAAACGCTGTATTAATTGTACCAGGCAAAGAAGAATTATTTAATATACTTCCACCAAAACCAAAAGTACCCACACCATAAAATTCATATTCAAATTGTAAAATATTGTTACCCGGGGTACGGTTGTTCCACAACGTGGTTAAAAAACCATCTTCTTGTTTGAATCCATAACCGTCTGATGCGGAATTGGCAGTTATTGTTAACACGTTGCCTTTACCTGCCTCTACAGTGATCATTCCCGTGGCTGAACTAGTAGGACTACGTGATACCAACCACCCTCCATGTCCGGGGGTGGTGTTATCATAAACTGTATTTAAATGCCCTATAGGGTAACTATTAAAATCTTCGGTAAAAAAAGTTTGTGCTTGTGTTTTTAAACCTATAAAAAACACATACAAGATGATAATATGTGGGGCTATTTTTTTCATTGCTTTTGTATGTTAATTTAGTTCTAATATTACTGTTGAAACGGTACCACCCATACCAGTACCCCCCGTACCAGAACCATAAGGATAACCATACCCCCCTCTGAAAGTTTCGATACTTACCCTATAATTATAAGTTTGTCCACCCATTGTATGAGTGAATGTATCTTCAGACGGGTACGTACCATCTTCTAAAACAAGTTCATAAGAACGTGACCCATTATCATTACATCTAATATTGGTAAATAGTTTTGCAGAACCTACACCCGGTAAATTTGATGCCGGAATGGTAGTATCTGCCCAATAGGTTGTATCGCCTGTATCGCAATATGCCGTAATGTAACCATCGGCAATTACCAAAGACGTTCCAGGATCTTTAGCTACCCAATAATAAAAGAATACTTTACCGTATTTAGATAAAAAATCTTGTTCCATAGCAGTAGATGTTTGGTAAGGTGCAGGCGGTGACGAAATATCAAAATAAATAAAATTTGGATTGTATGCACTATTTATATTCGCACCAATAACAGGGCAATGATCTGTAGAAAACACCCTAAGTACCGTATTATCCCAAATTGGTGCAGCAAAACCGGATAACGTTATGGGCTTTGCCGGAACAAAATTACCAATTTCATTAAATGTTGGAGTTGGATACATATTGGGGAATTGTGTAGGTAAACCGATAAATGGTCCTTCTCCTATATTTGTACTTTCATCGAAAAATGTACCATCAAACACATCATTATCAGAATAAGCCAAGCCAATATAAGGTGTTACCTCAAATACAAGACGTGTTGCCGGCGTACTTGGGTAAGCCGTTGTGTTTTCATAATGGTACCACATTTCTCTATACTCGCGGTTGTATATGTCCCAAAAAGATTTGTAGCCATTTGGGTTTGCAACAGTTCCAGTGTAACTATTGGTAGTCATTCCACCATTAGCATCAGCTGTTTGTGAACTGTTGTCTGGTTGATCTGCGTTGTCAAAAACGCTGTCTGTTGCACATGCTGTAAGGGTTAAGGCAACTACCCCCCCCCCACAAAATTTTGGTAAATCTTGTCATAATAATTATTTTTTTAATTGATTGTATTGTAAATATAACAAAATTTTTAACACCCTGTTAAATAAAATAAAAAATTAAATTTTACATAAACAACAACAAAACGCTTCTTATTGGAAAGCGATTTGTTGTTGTTTGTCTGTAAGTTTGTTTTGATCAACAACCACCTAACTCTTACTCGTTTGGCTTTTCACCACAAATTGCAATGATTTACTCGGATTTTGCTATTAAATTATACAGCAATACAATTTACAAAATAGAAGATACTACTTCTTAACCAACTTTTTAACTGCTGTACCTTCATTGGTTTGTAAATGCAACATATACGTACCGCTTGCTAGGTTTGCTACGTTTAACTGTATTTGAGTTCCACCATTAAATGTTTGGCTACTTAACTGTTTGCCTGCAACATCGTAAACTGTAACTTGGTTTACCAACATATTTTCACTGTTGGTTATATTAACCACATTTGTAGCCGGGTTGGGGTATAAATTAAATTTTGCAGCTAGCTGTTCGGTGGTGCTTAAAGCAACAATATTAGGCGGCACCGCACCTAATGCCGTTATTTTAATGTTATCGTAACGGTTGCGGGTATATATTTGTGGTTCATTTATACCACTCGTAACAACTGCTTCTAATAAAATAGAATTAATAGGAAAATCTTGAATTAAATTGATAGAAGTTTCGTTCTTTAAAAAATCTGTTACAAAAACTTTATTTATATTAGGAATTTCAAAATATACTTTTCTGTTTGTATAATCTAAATAAAAAACAAATTTAATCCACGTATTAAAAGGTATATACTCGCCGATTGCTGTATTATTACTTACAAAAGGGTGAAGAAGGATAGCACCGTCTGTTTTTTCTAATACAACCACCGCTAAATTTGTTGCTGTAGGATAAGTTAATACGTTACCATCATTACCTGCTATAACAATTCTACTTGTATTTCCAGCTGTGTTGGTAGCATGTTTTGAACCGGTGTAATAGTCAATTTCAAATACCAAAACGTTGTTACCCGCATTGCGGTTATTTAATAACGGGCTTAGGTTTGTTTTAAAAGCAAGAAGAGATTCTGTACTTGTTAAACCGGTGCTTATGTCTAAAACCTTGCCCCTACCGGTTTCGTTTACAACGCTAAAAAAACTGTTCACCTGTGTATTTTGAGAATAGGTAAGCCACCCCCATTGTCCAGGTACTGCACCTGTGGTATTGGTACCTAAATTACCCACACTATGATTGTCAAAATTTTCGGTATAAAGTACCTGACTATTGATGTAGTTTACAAATAATAACGTAAGTATAATAAATAAATTCTTTTTCATAATATTTTGCTTTAAGTGGTTAATATGTAAATATAATCAAAATATTAACAACAAAACGCTTTCTATTCGAAAGCGTTTTGTTGTTGTTTGTCTGTAAGTTTGTATTTATTGTTGAAATATTTAAAGATGTAATAAAATAAAAACCCTGAAGCAATACCGAAAATGTATCCGCATAAAATATCTAACGGATAATGCAATGCCAGATAAATGCGTGTATAAGCAAATATCAACGGGAAAAAGAAAATAAGCCAGGCGTATTTGTAATATCTTTTCATAATTAAAAAGATGATTAATATAGAACCGCTGGAATTTGATGCATGCCCCGAAAAGAAACTCGGACTATTTGCTTTTCTTAAAATACGCAAAAAAGGTTCAATTAACGGATCGTTCACCGGACGTAATCTAGCTACACTGTATTTTACTAAATTGGTTGTTTGATCGGTAAAAACAAAGAAAACCGTTAGTACCAATACTAAAAGTCCGAACTGTTTTAGCGAAATCTTTTTTAACAGTAAAAAAATAAGAATTATAAAAAACGGCCACCAGTTAATTTGGTGGGTAATGTACATAAAAATAGGATCCAAAAAATTGGTTCCTAAATTATTTAAGTAGATCAAAAGTTGCTGATCTTTTTCAATAAGATTTTCTAACATTAGTTTTGGCGTTTAATTGGGCCGGTCATTGTTTCAATATCTTCTTTCGCCTTGTCAATTTCTTGTTGTACATCGTTTAATGGATTGTACTTATCCAAGTCTAAATTAACAGAACTTTTAATATCGTCTAAACCAATGCGTTTTTTGATATCTTCTACGTTTACCGCTTCTTTTATATCTTTAATTACACCTGTTTCATCTACTGTTTTAGTAATTTCAGACTTTAAATCGTTCGATGCATTTTTAACTTGATTAATTACCCTTGCCAAGCCACGCGCCATTTCGGGAATTTTATCTGAACCAAAAAGCATTAAAATAACTGCTACAATTAGTACCATTTCACCACCACCAATTCCTAAAAAAAGCGGACTTATATATAGATTTAAATACATTTTAATTATTTTACTACAAAGTTACGTAAAACTATTATTTTAAAACCTTTACAATTTCTAAAAATTCTGTAGCTTTTTCTGTGTACATTAGATTAAGCTGCGTAATATCTACTGTTTGATACGATGTTATTATAATTGGATCTTGTGCTAAAAAGTACCCAAATGCCATATAATACTGTTCTGGAATTTTTAATTTATCCAAGTAAAACTCAATCGGAAATTTGTTTAAAAGTTGGTTGACAAACAAATATTCTTCGTCTAACTCCACCGCTTTTTTAAGCATTTTTGTTCTTCCAGAAATAGCATTTATAATAGCATCGACAGGAATAATTCCGCCGTTTGATGTTGTTGCTCTGTGCAGTCTGCGTTGTGCAGGTGTTAGTTTTCGCGCACCACCTAAGCCTAAACTTTCGGTTGTAACACGGCGATCAATTATAATTTCATCTAATAGATTTTCGGCGTATTCCATGGGCACAAAAACGATTGATTTGTTCATATCGGCGTACGATAATACTTTTTCACGACCTATTAAATGCACTGCCGAAAAAATAAGGGTGTCGTTCGGGTTTGCTTCTATAGAAAAATATCCGCCTTTCTCTGTAAGTGCAGAAGTATTTAAACTAGTGTTTTTTACATAGATACCTTCCAAATCGCGCGTTTTAGCAACAACTTTTCCTAATATGTTTTTTTTCTGCGCAAAACCGTTTAAAGTTCCAAGCAGCACAAAAAACAACAATAATATATAGGTAGTACTTTTATTCATTTTACAAAACTATTCATTCTTTTATCAGCACAAAATGTATTATCACTTATTTAACGCAACGGTATATTTTCTTGTTCCAAAAACTGAAACGATTTATCTAACAAATACATACGCCATTTAGCTTCATCGCCACTTTTAATATATTCGTCTATCACATAATCATCGTTTAAATAATAATAAAACTTCTCGACTAGCTCGTCAGGAATTTTCAAATAACCAGTCATAACGCTTCTTGGCAAACCTGCTACATAAGGATTCATTTGCGTTGGACTACGTTCTACAAACTCTTCCAAATCACCTTTATTTTTGCTTAATTTTTTAAGCAGCCACATAAACATCGCTTTAAAATCCATATTTGCGTTTGGATTTCTTTTGAAGATGTGTTTATTAATTTCAGCGGAATTAAATCCCAATGATTTCGATGTGATTTTATTTACGGTAACTTCTCTTAAAACTTCTGATAATGGTTCAGGATAGATCCTAATTATAGTATTTTCAAGATCGTTAACCTTTATAAAATATTTCAATTGATAAAACTCGTTTTCAATCAATGCCAATTCGTCATTTGGTTTTATTTTGATATCAAAATAACCTGCAACATCAGTTAAAACTACTTCTTGTGTAGATACATTGATAACTTTTAATGGAAAAATGCCAACTTCGGTAATCATTAACCGCATTTTATATTGATTTCGATCTTGCGCAAACGACACGGTTGATACTAAAAGTACTAAAAAGTAAATGTATTTCATAAATGTTTTATTTGATTTACACCAAAAGTATCTGTAAAAATGTTAAAACATAATCATGGTTTTGGTAAACAATTGTTAAATAAATAAGTTTGTTGTTTATTTATAACTCATGAAGAATTTAATCATAGCAAGTACCTCAACCGTTTTTGGGTTGGGTTATTTAGAATATTTACTACCTACTTTAAAAGATCATTTTAAAAACGCATCAACGATATTGTTTATACCTTATGCAAGACCGGGCGGAATTTCGCACGACGATTACACCGCTAAAGTTGCCGAAGCTTTTGCAAAAATCGAAAAAAAAGTAGTTGGTTTACATACGTTTGAAAATCCTGTGGAAGCCATTGAAAAAGCTGAAGGAATTTTCACAGGTGGTGGAAATACTTTTTTATTGGTTAAACAATTGTATTGGCACAAAGTACTATTGCCTTTAAAAGAGGTATTGCAAAGCGGCACGCCTTATTTAGGATGTTCGGCTGGTAGCAATATTACCGGTTTAACTATGGAAACTACCAACGACATGCCTATTGTGTATCCGCCGAGTTTTCAAACATTGGCAATGGTTCCGTTTAACATCAATCCGCATTATTTAGATCCTGTGGAAGGATCTACCCACATGGGCGAAACCAGAGAAACACGAATTAATGAATTTCACAGTTTTAATACGCAACCAGTTTTAGGATTGCGCGAAGGAAGTTGGTTAGAAGTTCGCGGATCAAAAATTACATTACGAGGCGAATTAACAGCTCGTTTGTTCAGACAAAACCAACAACCTATTGAATTAGAACCCAATTCAGATTTATCAAACTTATCATAAAACGATCCTTTACAGATCGTTTTTTTTAATAAAATAGCTGTACCTTTGCCTCATGGTAGAACTAAATTAAAATAGTTCTTTAAAAGGGAATTGAGTAAAAATCTCAAGCTGTACCCGCAACTGTAAGCTATACAAACTATTTATTCACAAAGGTCACTGGATTTTTTCTGGGAAGACGAATAAATTAGATGCAAGCCAGGAAACCTGCCATAATAAACAAATCAACTTTCGGGATTAAAAGTTTATGATTGGCACTTCCTATCATAGTATTTATAATCTCATAAGTTTCGGGAGTTAAACTTTAAATTTTATATACTATGAGAAAAATTACTTTTTTTTTCTTTCTATTGTTATCTACATTGTCATTTGCACAATTTACACCAAATGATGTAAAATATTTTGTAGGAACCGGCTCTAGTACAGCTTATTTAGTAATCGACTTCAAAGATGACACAGATGACCGCTCTTATGCATGGGGAATTCGCTTTGATGAAAACCAACCAATCAATGGTATTGAAATGTTAGAACTACTCGCCCAAGAAGAACCAAACTTTAGTTTCGACCAATCGGGTGGTTTTTTAGATCAAATTGCATTTAATCATCACGACTCTTATGAAATGGAATACGATTATTGGAGTTTATGGGCTTCAGTAGACGGCACTACTTGGAATATGGATGGATGGATGAGTACCGATCTAGTAGACGGAAAATGGTACGGTGCAAGTTATGGTTTTGGAATGGCAATTCCTGGACCAACTGCTCCTATAACTCCCATTCCTGCCTATTCTTCGCAATGGTTATCACATGCAGATATCACAACATGGATTGGAACTGGATCAAATGAAAGTTTAGTTGTTATTGATTTAGGAACTACTACAAATAATGTAGCAAATTCTTATGTGTTCGGTATCAAATACAACGGAACTCTAACTGCACAACAAGCACTTAACACCATACAAACTACCTTTCCTGCTTTTACTTATAATTTAAACGGAAATATTTTAGATGCTGTTACATTAGCAAACCATACCATTGCCAATACGCCTTCTACTTTATACAAAGGAACCAATTTATCAAACTGGATTACAGAAAGTAATTTTAATTCATTAACACTTTCAAATAACGAATGGTTAGGAATAAGCTTTGGTAATAGAAGACCTTTTACTCCTCAGGACGGAAATACCTTATTATCAAATAAACACTTCCAAACAGTAGAATTCACAGCATACCCAAACCCTACATCTAACTTAATAACAATAGCATTAAACGAAGAAATTAAAAACGTAACTGTTTACAACCTTATGGGAGCTAAAGTTATGAACGCTTCAAGTAACCAGATAGATCTTTCCCATTTATCAAGCGGTACTTATATCATGAAAGTAACTACAGAAAAAGGGATAGGCACTCAAAAAATAATTAAAAAATAACGGATAATCTTTATTAATAAAATTCACAAAAACGGTCTCTTATAGATCGTTTTTTTATTTCTTTTTTGTAACTTGAAAAGAAAATTATGCTTGATAAAATAAAGAAAACCATCGATTTAATTCAATCTATTGACATCGATGCCCTACAAAAACTCAATGAAAAGGTAGATTTAAAACAATTAATGGCTTCGGTAAGTTCTCTGAACGACGATCAGTTAAAAAGCATTGTTCATTTAATGAAATCGGTCAATAAAAAACATGAAGTACCACCAATTGATGCCGATTTTTATGACATCAGTGATCGATTAACAACTGAAGAACGTGAAATTCAATTAAAAGTTCGTGCTTTTATGGAAAAAGAAGTAGCTCCACTCGTAAACGAACATTGGTTGCACGACAGTTTTCCTCACGAAATTATTCCTAAAATAGCGGAATTAAATATTTGTGGAATCAACTTTGAAGGATATGGTTGTGCAGGAAAATCGTCTTTATTAGAAGGAATTATTGCTTGTGAGTTAGCTCGGGTAGATCCTTCTATTGCTACTTTTTTCGGCGTACAAAGTGGTTTGTGTATGGGAAGTATTTATCGTTGCGGATCGGAAGAACAAAAACAAGAATGGCTGCCCAAGTTACAAAAATTCGAAAAAATTGGAGCTTTTGGATTAACTGAACCCGAAGTTGGATCGGGCGCTGCCGGTGGTTTAACCACGACTTGCGAAAAAACAGAAAACGGTTGGAAATTAAACGGACAAAAAAAATGGATTGGCAACGCAACTTTTGCTGATATTGTTATTATTTGGGCACGTGATGTAGCAGATAACCAAGTAAAAGGTTTTATTGTTCGAACCGAAACTCCAGGGTTTTCAGTAGAAAAAATTAAAGATAAAATGGCATTGCGCATTGTACAAAACGGTTTAATTACCTTAACCAATTGTATGATTGATGAAAAAGATCGATTACAAAATGCAAATAGTTTTAAAGATACTACCAAAGTTCTGCAAGCTACACGAGCCGGAGTTGCTTGGATGGCGGTTGGTTGCGCACGTGGTGCCTACGAAAATGCGTTGGCTTATACCACGCAACGCGAACAATTTGGAAAACCTATTGCTGCGTTTCAATTAATCCAAAATCATTTGGTAGAAATGTTATCGAATTTAACAGCCATGCAAACCATGGTTTTTCGATTGTCTGAATTGCAGGATGCTGGAAAATTGAAAGACGAACATGCCTCGTTAGCAAAGGTTTTCTGTACTATGCGAACTCGGGATATTGTATCAAGAGCTCGTGAAGTGATGGGCGGAAACGGTATTTTACTGGAATACAATGTGGCAAGATTTTTAGCAGATGCCGAAGCAATTTATTCGTACGAAGGCACTAAAGAAATTAATTCGTTAATTGTGGGTAGAAGCATTACCGGATTTTCGGCTTTTGTATAATTTTAAGCCACCGATGCACAGATTTTTAAGATCCCTCTACCAATAATTTGAATCAAATTTATAATTAGATATTTCTTGATATGGTATAACATACAAACTCATCAATTAATAAATCAAATAACTTATATTTAAAAAGATAAATTAACTATCAGGAACGCTATTCCAAAATATAATTAATTTATTATATCAAGATAGCCGTCACTTTGAGTAAATTTTTCGTAATAAGTTCTCGACAATCTCGAACTGACGTGGAGGGAAATCGCATCATGAAGTTTTGTATTGAAAGTTCTCGATAGGCTTCGTTCTCGACACTTCGCTTGAACTGACCAAAGTCGGATAAATTCTACTTGGAAAATGTTTTCGATAATTATTAAAGATAAAAAGCTCTTGATTTCTCAAGAGCCTTTGTTATTATTTAACAATCTGTAATCGTTTTGTTATAGCTTTTATTCCAAAATAAAATCCTGAAATAATTGTAAAAAAAATGGCAAGCATAAAGATATACTCTACAAAACGCATTGTGGCATTAATTTCAACCACATCTCGATCTCACAAAACTAATTGTTGTTAATACAGATGAAATTGCCAAAAGATTTAAAACTGTTTTTTTCATAATGATTCTATTTTAAAGCAATAACGTATAAAACAATTAATTTAGTGTCTAATAAATTGGTTATATTTCCTCAGAATAGAGTTAGGAATGTCGTTCTGAACATAACGTAGTGAAGTGAAGAATCTGAAAGATTCCTCCTTCGTCGGAATGACATTTTAATGTGATTTAACTACAACGTTTTCATATCAATTACAAAACGATACTTAACATCCGATTGTTGCATGCGTACATAAGCTTCGTTAATTTCTTTCATTTGAATAACTTCTACTTCGGATACAATTCCGTGTTCACCACAAAAATCAAGCATTTCCTGTGTTTCTTTAATACCACCGATTAAAGAGCCAGCAATGTTTCTGCGTTTGTTAATCAACACGCCACCGTGAATAGGAAACGGTTCTATGGCACCAACCATACACATGGTTTTATCTAATTTCAATAACAACAAATACGGATTTACATCATGAGCTACTGGAATAGTGTTCAACAGAAAATCGAAACTATACGCATGTTGTTTCATTTGATCGGCATCTTTAGAAATCAACACCTCATCGGCACCTAATTTCATTGCATCTGCACCTTTACTTTCAGATGTTGTAATCATTACCACGTGTGCGCCCATTGCTTTAGCAAATTTCACGCCCATATGACCCAAACCACCTAAACCTACAACACCTACTTTATCGCCTTTTTTTACGTTCCAATGGCGCAATGGCGACCAAGTTGTAATACCGGCACACAATAAAGGCGCAACATTTTCTAACGGTAGATTAGTTGGCACGTTTAACACAAAATCTTCTTCTACCACAATGTTTTCTGAATAGCCGCCATAGGTGATTCCGCCGTGTTTGGAGTTTTTAGAATTATAAGTTCCTGTAAAACCATTTTCGCAATATTGCTCTAAACCTTCATCGCACGAATGGCAATGCTGGCACGATTCTACCATACAACCTACGCCTACAATATCTCCGATTTTAAATTTGGTAACTTCCATTCCAATCGCTTCCACTCGACCAATAATTTCATGACCTGGAACAGCTGGATAATTGGCTGGTCCCCAATCTGATTTTGCCGTATGCAGATCGCTGTGGCAAACGCCGCAATATTCTATTTTAATAAAAACGTCTTTCGCGTTTAAAGTTCTTCGTTCTATGGTATGTGCACCCAACGGATCTACCGCATTAAAGGCTGCATAAGCTTTTGTTGCCATTTTATTTATTGAATGTTTGATTTTATAAAGTTAGGGAAAGATTTAAAATCCTAATCTATTTTTAAATTTATTATTTTTCGAAATATGATACTATCTTGAGAGTAAAGATTGATAAAAGTTAACCTAATTACTTCTTGCATATTCTATTGCTTTTTCTAAAACTTCGTCTTTATTATTTATCATTCCTTTAATTGTTGGTACAACATAAATATCGGGTTGAATTCCATCGCCGACAGAAGGTGTTCCGTCTAAATAATGAATCATAACAGAGGTCATTCTGTAAGTATAGCCACCCGGAAGTGTAATTAAAGTAGCTTCGCCATTTGTACCCGAAGTTGGACTACCAACCAATGTTACATTTGGAAATGTTTTAAATGCCATGAGTAATGTTTCGCCCGCACTTTGAATGTAGTGGTCTGTTAAAAGTATTAGTTTCCCTTTATATTTTGGGTTTTGCTTTTTACCAACAAATGCATGTCGGTGACTTTCATCTATAAATCTACCGGGAATTTCTTTACTTAATGTTTGATAAATCATAAACTGTTTTCGATCTGTAGAAAAATATTCTTCAAAAAGCTCGTATGTTAATGAAGTATTTCTACCAAAACGCATGTCGACTATTATATTACTGAATTTCTTCATTTTATTTAAAGCTTTTTCAAAGTCTTTCGTTTCTGTTCTTGCCAAACGAATTAATCCAATATCACTATCTATCAGTTCCCAAGCTTTTGGTTTCTCTTTTGATGGTTCAAATTTTGGCTCTGCATAACGTTTAACATTTAATTTCTTTTTTTGATTATCCCTAATCACTTCTATTGTTGCAATATCGTTCCACCCTCGTAGTAAATCAACAGAAATCCACCTATTTTTAGAAGCCTTGTTTGAACCGCTTTTAAATAAGGAATATTCGTCAGTTAGATCCTCTAAAGTTTTTCCATCAATTGAAAGGATCATATCACCATATTCTAATTGGTCTTCATTTTCGGTTACATTACTTATTTTTCTTTTAGAATCAACGAATGCTTTTCCTTCTATAAAAGAAAAGTGATACGGAAGTATTTTATCGCCAATTGCACGGTAGTTTTTAGAATGCATCATTATTGCAGAATGGCTGTCGTGCAATTCATACAAAGTAGAACCAATAGCTTTGTAATATTCTAATTCGTTTTTTGCATTAATAAAAGCAGGTATTTGTTGTTTTAAAACAGACCCCCAACCTTTTGTAATACGTTCTTTTTTAAAGGGAAAGAAAAACTCAACCGTACTCCACATTCTTGCTAAAGCTAGTAATCTGTATGATTTTTTCGGATAATAGTTTTCTTCATAACTGTTTTCTTCAAGAAAAAGCGGATATCCATTTGGAAAATAATCTAAAAACCTGTTTTTGCCACTAATGCGCTGCAAAGCGGTTTCTCTCATTGCCTGAATGAGTTCGTCTGAGAAAATAGCAGGTTCATCTAAACTTTCTAAAATAGTTTCTACAAACATTCCGTCTTTAGAATTCCATTGCAATTGGGTTTGCTTATTTAAACTATCAATCAGACCAATAAAGTGGGTATTTAATTCTTCTTTTGAAGTGATCGTTTTCAAAGAATCTAATCGATTTATGTAAACATCATCCCAATCCATTGTGCCATGTGTAACTGCCGGATGAAAATATTTTAAAAATCCCCAGGTTTTTGTCCAAGCAGCAATTTTATCGGTTTCGGAAATAGATGTTTGCGCAATAGCATTCGCTGCTACAAAGAAAAGCAGCAAGAATATTTTTTTCATGTTATAGTGTTTTGTTAATTGTTATTTAAGTAACGCTTTGTTTGTGTTTTTAGTATTTTATTAATTTTTTAAAAGTTGTTAGCTCTCACAAATAAAAAACGAACCCTAAAGTCCGTTTTTGTAAAGTGTTTTGTTTGATTTTTA
>Ga0233380_1000397_pt1 | contig 23465 bp, 22 predicted proteins | sample ElkDunMinimDraft_9_FD_191541 | JGI IMG/M metagenome (GOLD analysis project Ga0233380, IMG submission 191541) | Fecal eukaryotic communites from dung pellets of Tule Elk in California, USA - Elk Dung F36 | ecosystem: Host-associated > Mammals > Digestive system > Large intestine > Fecal | place... | reverse complement strand
AAAAGTTTGTTTAAGACAAAAAAATGGAAGTTGTAAAATCAACTCCCGAAGAAACGAAAGAAAAAGTAGACATTATTTATCTTTTAGAACGAAAAATCATTGAAATTTTGTTGATTTACGGAAATTACGAAGAACTTTTTGACGAACATGAGCTTACCGTTGAAGATGATAAAGTAGTTACACAAAAAAAACGTGTAAAACGAAAAGTGTTTGACAAGGTTTTCCTTAGTTTACAAGAAGATGAAGTTGAGATGAGTAATGCTAAATTTCAATTGATTTTTAAAGACATTCTTACATTTTATCATGTAAATGAAACCTGGAATTTAGAAAATTATTTAACACAAGTGAAACCCGAGCTTGCAGATGAAATTACATCGATTATTATGGATGAAGAAAAACATAATCTGCATAATTGGGAAAAACAAAACATTTTTGTTAGAAGCAAAGATTCTAGCGTGCAGCAATATGTTACCGAAACTATTTTAACACTTAGATCTTATTTAATTTTTGGAGTGATTGAGGGTTTAAAGAAGCAGATACAGGAAAATCCTGAAAAAGCTCGAGATTTATTAACAGATGTTGTTGATTACAACAATTTAAAACATACTTTTTCAAGTGAATTAGGAAGGGTAATGTCACGATTCAGCTGATTTTGAATGTTGAAAGTCTTAAAGTCGAACGTCAAAAGTCCGTATACTTATATAAAGTTCGTTATTCCTACAAAAAATCTTTTAAAACAACTCTAACAGAGTTTGGAACTCTGTTAGAGTGTTATTTTTTCCTTCAAAAAATATCAACCTAAAACTTTACCTCATCAGTAATTTCACAAACCGGAATCGGGTTCATTTTATGTTGATTGATTGTATGTAAACGTTTGTAAATTTTAAAAACTTCTAATTCCCGATCCGTAAAATCAGCTTCGGTTTTGCCGACATCAAAAGCTTTCATGGCAAACTCTAACTCATCATAATTAGCACCTAATTGGTCTTCGTCTGATCTGTCATCGCCAAACAAACCATCGGTAGGTTTTGCCTTTATAATATTTTGGGTAATTCCTAAATAAGCAGCTAATGCTCGAACTTCAGACTTCATTAAATCTGCAATCGGACTTAAATCAACTCCGCCATCGCCGTATTTTGTAAAAAATCCTACACCAAAATCTTCAACCTTATTACCTGTTCCTGCCACCAAAAAATTGTTGATTCCTGCAAAATAATACAAAGTGGTCATGCGTAAACGTGCCCGTGTATTTGCCAACGTTAAGTTTAAAACCGGCAAATCATCAACTTTTGGCAAGGCAGCACTCATTAAGTCAAACGCATCGGTTAAATCGGCAATGGCATTTGTTACGTTTTTGTAAGTGTTTTTTAAAAACTGAATGTGTTCCAGCCCACGCGAAACCTGACTTGCTGCCTGATGTATCGGCATTTCTACACACAACGTAGGCAAACCGGTTTTAGCACATAAAGTAGAAACCAAAGCAGAGTCAATTCCGCCCGAAATTCCCACCACAAAACCTTTTACTTTTGCGTTTTCGGCATAGGTTTTTAGCCAGTGAACTATATGATTTACTATTTTTTCTGAATTTATTTTTTTATCTTCCATTGCAAATTTTTGATTAACTATATTTGTGATTTAAAATTATAAAATCTATCGCTTTTTACGATGAAAAACACGTTTTATTTACTTGTTTGTTCCCTATTTTTAATTGCTTGTACTAAGGAAGCTACTATAAGCAGTGAAATTTTAAACATTCCTGTTGAAGCAAAGATCGATCGTTTTGATCAGGAATTCATGCAGACATCTCCGGAAAATTTCAATACGTTAAAACAAAAATATCCATTATTTTTAAACGAAAATGTTCCCGATTCGGTTTGGTTCAATAAAAAAAACGACACTTTATTCAACGAATTGTATAGCGAAACACAAAAACAGTTCAAAGATATAGCTACTTTAAAAGAAGAACTAACGTTGTTGTTTAAACATATAAAATATTATTATCCAAACGAAAATCCGGGCAGGGTAATCACCGTATTGTCTGATGTTGATATTAACAGTCGTGCCATTTATACCGATTCTATTGCAATTATTTCATTGGATACGTATTTAGGTAAAAACCATAAGTTTTATGTAGATTTTGACACTTACATTTTAGGTGATTTTGAACCCAACCGCATTGTTGTTGATTTAGCTGAAAATTTTTCTACACAAAAAATCGCTCCGCCGCAAGACCGCATGTTTATTAGTCAAATGGTTTATGCCGGCAAAATCATGTATATGAAAGAAATGCTACTGCCTGAAGTTAGCGATGCGTTAAAAATGAATTATACCAACGAGCAGTTAAAATGGATTGAAACCAACGAAGCTCAAGTTTGGAAGCATTTTGTAGAAAGTAAATATCTGTATGACAATGATCTAAAATTAGTTGCAAGGTTTATTCAACGTGCACCTTTTTCTAAATTTTATTTAGAATTAGATCAAGAATCACCAGGAAGTGTTGGTGTTTACATTGGCTGGCAAATTGTGCGTTCGTATATGAAGAATAATAATGTAACTTTGCAGGAATTAGCATTAAAAGATGCTAAAACAATTTTTGAGCAATCTAAATACAAACCTAAAAAGTAATGACTAACAACACATCTACAATAAAAATAAACGTAACAGTTGACGAGAATAAAGTTCCCGATGATATTCGTTGGACTGCTGCCGATGGCGGTATTGAAGACCAAGAAGCAAAGGCAATGCTTTTATCAATTTGGGACAGTAAAGTTCAGGAAACACTACGAATTGATTTATGGACAAAGGAAATGCCGGTTGATGAAATGAAGGTGTTTTTCCACCAAACTTTAGTGGCAATGGCCGATACATTTGAACGTGCTACCGACGATAAAAAAATGAGCGATACCATGCGCGATTTCTGTGAGTATTTCGCAGAAAAATTAGAATTGCATAAAAAGTAAGATCTATAGAAGCAATTATGAAAAACTTGGCTTCAAAAATGAAACTTTCTCAGATTGTTTTCATTATAAGCTTATTTACAACTATTTACTGGCTGGTTGCGTTTAACACAAACGTTTACCGCTATGCATTTACAGGAGTCATTTTTGATATGACTTCTTTTTTGCTTATGATTAGTTTATACACGCTGCCTTTTTTAATAATTGCACTCATTTTTCGTTTAAAACAAAGAACTCCTAAATTACATTACGCTAGTTTAGGACTTCTTTTATTTATGCTGATTTTAATATTTACGGTTTATCAGTAAACTTATCATTCCGGATCTGATCCGGGCACAAGCTTGCGAACTGACGAAGTAATCTCATATTACATTAATAGAATGAGAAGCTGTACTTCGAATGCTCAGCAACCAGTTCAGCTTGACTAATTTGTAGATTATCAATCAGTAGTTAGAAAAATCCTATTTTAAAGTTTTTAAAATTTTATTGAAGTTTTTAGATTTTTTAGTCGTGCCTTTTTCGGTTAAAATCAAACAGGCATAATTTGGATAGTTCTTTAGTAATTCCAAACCTTTTTTGTATCCAAGAACCATAATCGAAGTACTTAAACCATTGGCTGTTTCTGCATTTTCTCCAATCACCGTAACACTAATTAAACCCGATGCCGGCATGCCTGTTTTTGGATTGATGATATGCGAATAACGTTTATCGTTAAATTCCACATATTTTTGATAATCGCCTGATGTGGTAATGGCAGCATTATTTACGCCGAGAATTTGCAATGATTTATAAGGATTAAAAGGATTTGCAATACCTATTCGCCAAGGTTTATTATTAGGTTGCACGCCCCAAGTTGCCATATCGCCCGACGCATTTACAATACCAGATTTTACTTGAAGTTGTTGCATGATATGCTTTCCCCTATCTGCAGCGTAGCCTTTACCGGTGGCACCAAAACCAATTTTCATTCCGGGAAGTTTTAGAAAAATACTGCTTTCAATTTCGTTGAGTTCGATATTCTGGTAACCGACTTTCTCAATTGCTTTTAAAAGGGTTTCTTGTGAAGGAAGTTCTTGCATAGAATCGTCAAACCTCCAGATTTTATCCATTGCAGCAATGCTTATATCAAAAGCTCCGTTGGTTATTTCAGAAAAAAACAATGCTCGTTTGGTAAGATCAAAAAGTTCCTTGTCAACTTTTACAGGCTTGATTCCCGCATTTCTATTGATTTCTGATACTTGCGACGACGGTTTCCATTCCGAGATCAATTCTTCAATCCTTACAATTTCATCAATCACCAAATTAATGTTCTTTACGGCAGCTATAGAATCATCGGCAACAATCGTAATATCAAACTTACTGCCCATTAAAACAGTATCTCGTTTTACAGCAATCTGAGCGTTCGCATTACAGAAAATCAGTACAATTAGAAAAGAAAATCGTCTCATTTTAAGTCTTTTATCTTAATAACAGTCGGTTTTAATCTGGTTGTTTTCTTTATAAAAATCTAAAGACATATTGTTTTTTTCTAAACAAATTCTGTTTAAAACTTGCTCTACATCTTTCTGCATATTTAACGATCCGCAAATCATGATTATTCCATTATTTTCAAGTATTTCGGCAAACAAATCAGCATTATGTTCAATACTGTTCATGACATATTCTGACTGATTTTCACGTGAAAAAGCAAAGTGAAAATCGGTTAATTTTTTCTGTTTGATTTCTTCTTCTAAAAAGATTTTATATGCGTTTGTAGTATCATTTTGATTTCTAAAACCAGCATACAGATACACAGGAATTTTCGATTTATTTTCTTTAATCAAGCCTAAAAACGGCGCAATACCGGTTCCGTTGGCAATCATAATAACTTTTGATGCTTTCTTTGGAAAATGAAACGATTCGTTTTTAATTACAACCGCTTGTAAGGTATCGTTTAAAGATAAATTATATAAAAATTGCGACCCCAATCCGTTTTCGTGCAGCTTAACAACTAAATGAATATTGTTCTTTATTTTTGCAACAGAATATAAACGTTCGGTTTGATCTTTTAAAGGATAAATTGCCAATAAATCGCCCGATTGAAAAGTAGTTCGGTTATTTGGTTTTAACGTAATTTGAAAAGTTGAATTATTACTTGAAACCGCTGTTTTTTCAATTACATTAAAGCTTTTTAGCTTCGGTTTTTTTTGCTGATAAACCGCCGGAGTGTTTGATAATGATATTCCGCTGGCTTTTGACCAATCGTTCACCCACAAAACAAATTCATTGGCAGATTTATCGTTTACCGTATAAACATTTAACAACGGATTCGCCCAAGAAGTATCAACAAACAATTTATGAACGTTATAAGCAAAAACACAAAAATCTTTATATTGTGTAGATCCAAAACCTACCACAGAGAAAGTTACTTTATTAGGCTGCTGGATTTTTGCAAACAACTTTTCAAACTTATTGGCGTTTGCAGGTGCCTCACCGGATCCGTAAGTTGATGTGAATATAATAAACTGTTGAGCGTTTTTAAAAACCGTATAATTATTTAAGTTGGTTACGTACGCTTTTTTTCCGTTTGCAAGAAGCTGTTTTAACAGTTTATCGGCAAAATGTAAGGTACTGCCTTTTTCAGATCCAACCAAAATGATATATTCGGCTTCGTGTGATTTAAATTTGTTCGATATTTTAACGGCTTTGCGTTTAAACGTAATTACAAAACCCGAATAAATAAAAAACAGAATATTCAACGATGTTATTGCTAGTAAAATTGCCCAAACACTGTTGGTTCTACCGGTATGCAGATCTAAACTTAAAGTTTCTAAAACGGCTGTAATTGGATATTTTGTTTCGCTAACAATTTGTCCTGTTAGTTGGTTTACAAGCAGTTCTTTGTCTTTTAGTTTTATTTTGAAGAATTCTTCAGGATCATCGGCAAACGGAAATTCGATTTTTACCACATCTTTCAGATAGATTTCTTTAAAAACTGGAAAATCTTTTAAAGGAAGTTCTTTTGCTTCTGAATTTTGAATTTCGTTTGACACAAATTCTTCTTTTTGAATTACATCAAATCGAATCAAAAATAAAAATGTTCCTGTTAAAGCAATTATTAAAATAGGCAAGAGCAATAATCTACCGGTTGCAATGTGAAAATATTGTGCAAAAAATTCGCGGTTTATCTTTCCGAAAAACTTTTTAAATCCTTGCTGGTGTTTTAAGACCAATGCGATTCCCGAAACAGTTATCAACATTAATAAAAAAGACACAATACCAACAATAAACCGACCTGTTTCGTGCAGAAAAAGTGATCTATGTAATGCCGTTACCCATTGAATAAACTCACTTTTTACAATAAGATCTGCCTTTTTTTTACCCGAAACAGGATCGGCAATAAATTTAAAATCGTTTCCTTCGTCGTCAAATCCTTCAATAGACACAAACTGGTTGTGGTCAACACTTAATTCGAGAATTTCAGGATAAACCTCACGCAAATTGGGTAAAGTTTGGGCTAATGAAAGCTCATTAAAACTGGCATTTTTGTACGCAGGAATTTTCTCATTAACGGCATCAACCGCCAAAATAACTCCGGTAACCGAAGCTATAATTAAGAATGTAAACGAAAGAATTGCCAACGTTAAATGCGCAAAACGCCAAACCGATGAAACCATTTATTTTATTGAACTTTATTTAATTTTACGTAACGAATGTATCCTTTGCCTTCGGTTTTTTGTGTAACAGCTTCTGTAGTCAACGGAATTTCAACATCGGTTGCAAAATACTTTGCGTCTTCTACCGCTGTTTCAAAACGCAATTTGTAGCCTTTATTCATTTTAGATTCGTCAATAGTAAAAGTAGTAATACTGCGATCGCCTGCTGCCACAGAAGCTCCGGTAACAGCACTTAAGTTTTCGTTTTTCTTTGACTGATTTTTAAACCAATCTTTAAAACCATTGTACCATTGTTTATCGGTTCCCATCATGTACAACGTTTTTTCGTATTTGCCTTTAGAATCAATCAACGAGACAACCACGTAAGCTTCCAAGCCTTTGTAATTGGTCATTTGCAACATACATTTATATTTTGCAGTCTGAGCCATTGCTGACAAAGAGAACAGAAATATAAAAAGAGTGGCTATTTGTATTTTTGCGGTAAATTTCATAATGTATAATTTTTAAAATCGTTTTACTTTAAAAAATCTAACGAAATGTTATTTTCTAAAAGCGTTTCGTTTTCTTTCGCCAAATCGTAGGCAGTTTCATCAAATTCTGTTAAAACATCTTTCTTTGCACCATTTGCAACCAAATATTTTAAAACAGTATCATTTTTTGCAACCAATGCTGCTTTATGAAGTGCACTTATACCTTCGTTATTTACAGCATTTATGTTCAAATTCAAGCTTTCTAACTGCTTTAACAAGTTAACATCGTTTTTTACAACAGCTAAATGATACAATGAATTACCTTCGTGTTGAGGAACATCAAAATTAACACCTGCATTTTTAATAATGGTTAATTTTTCGTCAAAATTACTTTTTTGTCCTTGTCTTGGTGCTTGATACGATTGAACCAAATAAGCCGCTAAATTATTACCGTCTTTATCGGTTATTTGTGCATTGGCTTTGTTATCTAACAAAAATTTAATCGTTTCTGGTGTGCCATACGTAATAGCCTGCGCCAGTGCCGATGTCCCTTTAGCATTTACCTGATCGATATTTTTAGTATTGTCAAGAATCAGTTTCACAATACTTAAATCGTTGTTACGAACAGCTTCCATTAATACAATGTTTCCGTCTTTATCTGCTTGATTTACGTTTGTTCCCTTGCCTATAAAATAATTTATAATTTGGATTTGACCATTCTTCTTTACTAAATTATGAAGCACATTTTCACCATTATCACCAGTAGCATTTGGATTTATTTTTAAATCTTCTACCAAATATTGATATGTTTCTAATGTGTTTGATACCGAACGTGTACCTTGCGATGCAAAAATAAGTGCCTTATCGGTTGGTTTTACTCCTTTTTGTAAAAGTGTTTTTAATAAAGTAACATCACCGGTTTTTGTAGCATAATCAAAAGCAGTGTTCCCAAAATTATCGGTATCTTTTAATGATAACCCTTTGGTTGAAAGATATTCTGCCAACTTTAAATCTTTATCATAAGCGATAGAAAGCAACAATAAATTGGCTCCGTTTTGAAACTTTTGCTTAGGATTGTTTCCTGCCTTAAACAACAAATCGTAAACAGCGGTATTGGTTTGTCCGTTACCTGCTGCAAATGAAATTGCCGTGGCGCCTTTATCATCGGTTCTGTTAATATCTGATCCTTTTTCTAAAAGATATTTAACCAACTCTGCGTTTCCTTTACTTGCCGCCCAATGCAGATAAAGTCTGCCATCGTGCGTAGTTTTACCTACACTGTTACCAGGTTGATCTATTAAATACACAATAGTTTCAAACGGTGCATTGTTGTTAATGGCAATACTTACCACATCGTGATTTCCACGGTTTGCTTCTGCGGGATTGTTTCCTTTAGTTATTTCTGTTTTAACTGATTTTAAATCGGGTGTGTTTTTCCAAAAATCTGCATTTAATAAAGAATTTTGAGCATTGGCAAAAAATCCAGAAAGCAGTAAAGCAGCTATTATATATTTTTTCATTTTAATAAGTAATGGTTCATAAAATAAGTTGTGCACTTTGAAAAAAATCAAAATGCACAACTAGTAAAATTAACAATATTAATATACACCTATGTAGTGGTTTCCAGCTCCATTAACAAGTTTAGCACCTTTTGTAACAGTCCCAGTTTTGCTGTTTAAGATGTAAATATTTCCATCTTTACCAACAGGAGTTACTGCTACATAAACTTCATCTCCATCAACAACAAAACCTTGATATTGTCCAAAATCTAAACCGGTTTGGTAAGGTAAATCTACAACAGTTGCAGTTTTTGTATTTAGATCAACATGAGCAATAAAACCCTGGTTTTCTACACCAGCATGTGTATACATTACATAAGCAATACCGTTACCTGCATAACGCCAAGCATCAACATAAGTGCCTGTTACACTTAATGCGTTATCTAAACTAAAAACATAAGAGTTGTCATACTGATTTGTTTGGTTAATTTTTAAGATATAAGATCCTTTAGATCCGCGTTGTGTAGCTTGGTAAATATTGCCATCGTTTGCAACAAATGCATTAAAACTACGGTATCCGCTAGTATCGCCGTCACCAACTGTAGAAGTAATTACCGTTGGATTTTTTAATGATGGATAATCTACTACTACAGATTTTGAACCTAAACGCGTAAAATTAGATTCGTTTGCACCAGTAGCTGGATTTGTTTTACGCATCCAAGTTCCAATAATTAATTTATCACCTGCTTTGTTTAAAACTGGCGCATCTAATCTAAAAATATGATGTCCTTTAGTTTCTTCTGTTTCTGTTAAAGCGATTTCGTATTGTTCGTATCTAGAAATTAGTGATTGTTGTAAATCTAATGCCAATACTGTTGAAGTTCCACGTGTATACAAGTATTTGTCATTCTCACCTGTAATTACTTTTGGAGCAGTTACATTTACGGCAATACCCGTTTTATCGCCATCGAACAACTTTGCCCAACGTGGAGATGTACCTGCATAGCTAGATATATCAACTACAACATCTGCCGCAGGAAATTTATCACCTCCGGTAACTGTATATTTTGAGAAATGCCCCCCATTATCACCTGTATAAGCTACATTGAATAATGTTTTACCATCAACAGTTGATTGTAAACGCGCTGTACGATTTGACGGAACTGGAAAACCATTTTTGTAAACATCAATTGCATACTCTGGGTTTTTAGCATTGGCTTTACTAACAGAAAACACTTTTGTACCTCCGTTACCATCACCAGCTTCATCTTGCATTAATGCTCCGGCAACGGTAATCCATCTATCGGCAGTTTGTCCTTCGTCGATATTATTTGTTGTATCGTCTGAATCACAACTTGTGAAAATCATTGTACATGCTAAAGCACTAAAAAAGATCGATTTTAAAAAAAATTTTTTCATAATTAGAATTTATTTATAGAGTAATTTAATTTTACGTAAAAAGCTCTTCCTGGCTTTTGTGATGCAAAGTTGTCGTAAACCTCTTTGTTAAAAATATTCTTTGCATCGAAACTTAAGACAAACTTATGGCTAGGAAAGATGTAACTTAAACCTAAATCTTGAATGAATTGATTTGGTGTTTCAAAATAATCAGATTGTAACCAATTTGTATAAAATGGCGCTATTTTATTAAAACCATAGTGTAAATTCATAACACTTTTTTTAAGCATTAAATCAGGAATGCTATATTGTATACTACCAGAGGCTGTAAAAAATGGTTCGTTTGGTAATTGTAAATTATAGTATGGATTTACGTTTCCTTTTGCGTCGAACTCATAATTACGAACGGTATTGAATTTAGACATGTTTGCAAAAACAGTTAATCTGTTATTAAAATCATACATCAATTCTAACTCAAAACCTTTAGACATGGTGCTTTGTAAGTTTTCATACGGCATTGTTTCAATAGCGTCGTTTACGCGGGTGCTAGATTTTAATACAATTCTATCACGAGTATCACGTATGAAACCATTCCCACCTAATGATACTTTGTGTTTATTTATTTTAAAAGGTCCTACTTTAAAACCTAAATTATAATTTAAGCTAACTTCGGCTTGTAGGCTATTATTTTCGACTATATTTTCACCAACATCGCCAAAAATTTCGGTATCAACGGGCAAACGAATTGCTTTTTCAAAAGACCCTAATACTGTAACAGCTGGTGTTACTAAATAAGAAGTTGCTAAACCATATCCAATATAGTCATATTCATTGTTGTATTCTTGATTAACGCGAACATCAATGCCGTCAATTTTTTTAATCGTTGGTCTTATTTTCTCAATTTTTTGTTTGTAGTATTTTGAGAAAATATTAGTTTTAAGTTTACGTTCAAATGCTTTCATTTCATACGCAAATCCAGTTATACTTTTATTTAAATTTCTATCATCGACAAATTGACGTTCAATTACCGATTTCATATCATCGTTATCCTTTCTAGAAAAAGTATTTAATAGAGAATTTAAAACAAATCGATGGTTTTGATTTATTTCGTATGATAAATTGGCACGAACGTTAATAATTTCTCTTCTTGAATGTTGTATAGTAGTTTCACCTTGTTGCCCTCCACCATTTGTTAAAATTGGATTTCCGTTTAGATCTTTCATTCTCTCGCCAAACCAGTTATAATTCCATTTAACAGTATCGTTCACAACATTATAACGCTTACTATACATTGCCGACACATTAAAATTTAAGCCTTGAGTAAATAAATTTTTCTTACGATACGTTAAATTAACAACCTGCGCATCTGCTTCTTCAAACCTACCTTTATAAGGTTTAGACATATACAAGCCATGTTGAATATCGCGGTACGATTCCGAAGCATTAAATCCTACAAAAAACTGATCGGCCCATTTTACATCTGTGAATCCAGCCTCTATCTGTCCACCTAATGATTTATAAGCGTCGTTAAAGCGTTTGGCACGCACTTGCTCTACCCTTCCATTAGGCTGGGTGTTTCTTACAAATTTTCCCCAAACTTCATAATCATTATCAGAAAAATTATAAAAACTGTTTGCTTTTAAAGTAAAACCGCTTTTATCATTACGTGTAATTCCACTAAAATTACCTTGCCAAGTATTAAACGATCCATATGATAAAGATGCCGTTAAATTATTGCGTACACCTTGTTTTAAAACTACATTAATGGCACCACCTAAAGCATCGTCTGATAAATGTATTGGCACAACGCCTTTATAAACCTCAATACGTTCTATTAATGCAGGTGGAATACTGTTTAAATTAAATGAAGGTCCATAAGAGGTGATCGGAATTCCATCGATAAATATTTTAACACTATTACCACTCATTCCATTTAAATTATACTCAACAGATGATCCTAAACCAGCACTTTGTCTAACACGCACACCTACTGATCTGTCTAATAATTCATTTGTTTGGATATTTCGAACACCAGCTTCTTTAGTTTCAATTACGTTTACAGAAAAACCTTCTTTTTCTATTTTTGATTTAATCGATTCTACATTAATAATTAAATCATCTAAAACAGAATCGTTATCCGTTAATGAACTAAATCCAATGTCTACTATTTGATCTTGATTTTCAATAATAACATCAAACAATTCCTCACTAGATGCTCTTTTTAATATTAACTGATATTCACCGTTCGATAGATTTGTAAACTGATACTTTCCCTCTTGGTTTGATTTTGTAGATTGTTTTAAGATTTGCGATCTTAACAGGACTTCGGTATTTTTAAGTATCTCTCCTTTCTCATTAAAAACAGAACCAGAAATACTATACTGTGCATTTATAAATTGCGATACACATAAAAAACAAAGTAATAGATTAAGGCGCATAAAAAGTGTTTTACTATTTTTCTGCAAAGTTATCCTTATTTAGATAAAGTCCAAATAAAAACAAAGTCTTTTTTTTGATTATTTTAACGAACTATTTCCATCATAAAAAATACATTTTAGTTTGTATCTTTGCATAAACAACACACAACAATGAAAAATACACTAATTGCTCCGTCTGTTCTTGCAGCCGATTTTGCAAACTTACAACGCGATGTAGAAATGATTAACAACAGCGCAGCCGATTGGTTTCATATTGATATTATGGACGGCGTTTTTGTACCAAACATTTCTTTTGGAATGCCGGTTTTGGCTGCCATTAACAAACACGCAAAAAAAACAATCGATGTACATTTAATGATTGTTGATCCTGACCGATACATTGAAACTTTTAAAAATTTGGGTGCCGATATTTTAACGGTTCATTACGAAGCTTGCACCCATTTACACCGTTCGTTACAAGCAATTAAAGCTGCTGGAATGAAAGCGGGTGTTGCCATTAATCCGCACACAAATGTTGCATTATTAGAAGACGTAATCAACGATATTGATTTGGTTTGTATAATGAGTGTGAATCCAGGTTTTGGCGGACAATCATTCATTGAAAATACGTATAAAAAAGTTCAACAGCTTAAAGAAATTATTGTTAGAAATAATGCTACTACTTTAATTGAAATTGATGGTGGTGTGACCGATAAAAACGCTGCAGATTTAGTTAAAGCTGGTGCCGATGTTTTAGTTGCCGGCAGTTTTGTATTCACTGCACAAGACCCAATTGCAACGATAGAAAATCTTAAAGGCATTACAAGTATATAACAAAAAGACTTCCTATTCGGAAGTCTTTTTTAAATTAAGGCGGTAGTTTACACCCAATTGTATCCAACGACTTGGCATGGGTACAGCGGCAACTTCCTTATAAGTGCTGTTAAATATATTGGTTGCTTGCGTATAAACTTGGAATGATGGAAACTGATACATTAATCGCAAATCTGATACAAAATATCCGTCGTTTAATTCGCGCTTTAAGTATCGGTTTTGAAACTGAATTCCAAAATCATTTATCGTGTAGTTAATTCCTGCGATTGCCTGATGTTTTAAATTTTCAATCGTGTATTTTGAAATGATTTCACTTGCATCATCTTGTTTCTTCGGACTTAAATATTGATAACTTAACGAATAACCTAATTTTTGATTGGCAGTAATCTGGATATCCTGATGGTATCGAACATTCAATCCACGCATTACCTGATTTCCTAAATTTTGCGGCTGGTACGGAACATCGGTAGAAATTCTTGTCCAATCTATAAAATCAGATATATTTCGCTCAAAAACACTCGCCGCAAATCGTTTGTTTTGCTTGGTATAATTCACACCAACTTCGTACTGCCAAGCGGCTTCGGGTTTTAAATCAGGATTACCTATATTTCCTGGTCTTTGATTCACATACAAATCAGTAAACGAAGGAATGCGCTGACTACTGCCGATACTCGCTTGAACTTTCCAATCGTTATTCAGCAGATAAGCCACCTCGGCACCCGGATACCACTGAAAACCGTAATCGGTGTTGTAATTCCAGTAAGCTCCAACATTTACCAATAATTTTTCGAAAAACGTATTTTTATATTCGGCAAACCAACCATGATTTTTACGGTCGTGCTCGCCAAGATTTGAACTGTTAATATCTTCCAGACGCATTTCATATCCCACACCAAAATCTCCGACAGTTGATGTATAAACTCCGTTCAATTCAAACATAAACACATTAGAATAATGTAAAGAACGTGCTTTACTTAAATCGTTGCGGTAAAAACGGTAATCATCTTCGTTGTAGCGGTTACTAATGCGTGGTTTAATAGTTAAATTATCGGTAATGCGGTGATTACTGCCAACGCTTAACATTAAAGTCTGTACAATTTCGTACGATTCTTTATCATGCGGTGCCGCATAATAACCATTGGCTCCAAATTCGTTATCCAAATAACCACCCATCCAGTTTACCGAATTATTATCATTCAAGGCAACATTTCCCTTATACATGGTTTTAAGATTTTTTGCCGCCGTATTGTAACGTTGTCCGTTGGTTTCTTCTTTGCCAATACTAAACAAATGATTCACTTTTCCAGTGTTGATACCTGCCGTTGCCTGTAAACCGCCACCTGCATACATTCCGTTGCCATCGCCTGCTTCTTTATCTTTAAACGAACTTCCGCCATACGCATGCAGTTGCAAAAAGTCATCGGTTTGCGTTTTTGTAACGATATTTATAGCACCGGTTAAAGCGTTGATTCCATAAATACGAGCGGCAGGACCTTTTAAAACTTCGATACGCTCAATAGCTTCTAAAGGAATGGGCAGGTTCATAGAGTGATGCGCCGTTTGTGCATCGCCCATTTTTACACCATTCCACAATACCATTGTTTGTTCGAACGATCCACCGTCGATACTGATATCTGCTTGCGAACCAAACGGACCACGCTGACGAATATCAACTCCGCTTACATAAGTCAGTACTTCATTTATAGATGAAACAGGCAGTTTTTTTATATCTTCTTTTGTTATAACCTGAATATTTCGTGTTGATTGCTGAAAAGGTATCTGCATACGGTTTTCATGAATGATCAACTCATCCAATTCGGCTATTGAATCATTTGCTACCTGTGCTTTTCCAAAAAACGGAACAACAAACAAAGCCAACAAAATGTATTTATTTTTCATTTTAAAATTGATTTTTTAATAAAACAGTGCAAAAGTCGTAACTTACCGGACGATTCAAATAGTCCGCTTTTAAAACAATGAATAGTCCGGCTGAAGATATCTTACAGAGCATTATCTCGATTGATAAAAACAATACCACCGCAGTTTATGTACAAATTGCGCAACACATTATTAATGCGGTTCAGCGCGGATATTTTTCGGCAGGAACTTTATTGCCCGGAACCAGAAGTTTAAGCAGTTTGCTAAAGATCCACCGAAATACTGCGGTTGCTGTTTACGATGAACTGGCTTCGCAAGGTTGGGTTGAAATTGTTCCGAATAAAGGTACTTTTGTTTTAAACCCGATCAGACAAAAACCGATTGTTGGCAATTTTAATGAATTAAAAAATGAAGTTTATCCAACCAAAACCGGTTTTAATTTTTATGAAAGTGCGCATTTGGCATCGCCTTATGAAAAAGAGAAAACTACTTACACTTTTAACGACGGACAAACCGATATTCGCCTGCATACCGACAAACAATACAATCGTTGGTACAATGCGGCTTTAAAGCGTACATCGGTCATTAAAAAATGGAATACTTTTTTGTTTGATCAATCATCGTTTTTAAACACGCAATTGTGTAATTATTTAAACGCAACTCGCAACTTACACATTGCGCCAAAAAACCTGCTAACCACCCGCAGTACCGAAATGAATCTGTATTTGGTAGCGCAACTGTTGTTAAAACCAAACGATGTTGTTTTGGTAGGAAATGTTAGCAATTTTGCAGCCAACATGATTTTTCATCAGGCAAAAGCCAACATAAAAACCATTCCTGTTGATGAAAACGGAATAGATGTTTCGTTCATTAAAAAAAACTTCACAAAGAACAGTATTCGCTGTGTGTATTGTACGCCGCAGCGTCACTACCCTACCACAAACAATTTAAGTGCGCAACGCAGAATACAGTTGGTGCAGTTGGCTAAAGAATATGGTTTTGCAATTATTGAAGACGATTTTGATTTCGATTTTCAGTTTGATTCTACACCAATGCAGCCTATGGCAAGTGCCGATACCAACGGATTGATTATTTATTTGGGAAAAGTCGGTCAGGCGTTGTTTCCAGCTTTTGAAACAGGTTTTATCGTGGCGCCCGAAAATTTAATTACCGAAGTAAAAAATTATTACCGAATGATTGATCCACAGGGCGATTTAATCAAAGAACAAATTTTGGCAGAGGTAATTTACGAAGGCGAAATGCACCGGCAGGTTAAAAAGAAAATCTTGCTGTATAAAACTCGGCGCGATGCCATGTGCACTGCTTTAAAGAATACCTTTGGTAATTTAATTACCTTTAATAAACCCAATGGTGGTTTGGCTTTGTTTGTTCAATTTAACAAACCTATTTCGCTGGTAAAATTATCAGAACAAGTTTCAAAATACCAAGTTACGTTGCCAAAATATCTGCTGTATCAAACTAAAAATATGTGCGGAATACGTTTGGGATTTGGTCATTTGAATATTGATGAGATCAATCATACAATTGAAATGCTTAAAAAAGCGTATGATGATTTAACCAAAAGTTGACCGTATATTTGCAAATAGAACAGCCAATGATTGAATTATGCAACTTACAGTAATTAGACAAGGTAACTTTAAAGTAGATAAACGTAAAAATTTTGACTATTTACAGCCGAACGATGAAAGATCAAATATTAAACTTGCCATTCAGCCTTTTTTAATTAATCTTGGTGCTGATACCATTCTGCTTGATCTTGGTTTAGGATTTTTAGAGGAGAACGAACCTGTTATTTTAAAGCGATTAAAAGATCAAAATATAAATCCGAGCAACATTACAAAAATTCTGCTCTCACATTTACATAAAGATCATGCCGATGGTTTGGGATATTTTAATGATAATGGTTTTGTTCAAAATTTTCCTGATGCAAAAATCTACATTCAAAAACGAGAATACGATTTTGCCTTGCAACAAACCGAAAATCCTTCGTACAATATTCCGCTGTTAAATGAATTAAAAAACCTGAATAACATTGTTTGGTTGCATGATGATGAAGGAGAAATCTCACCCGAAATTACTTTTAAGGTAACAGCTGGTCATTCTAAATTTCATCAGGTTTTTTGGATAAAAGAAAATGCTTCCACGATTTTTTACGGAGCCGACGATTTACCTACAACTGGTTATTTAAAACGATCTATTGCTTATAAAACTGATTTCGACGGACACAAAGCCATGGAATTTCGCAAAATTTGGAAAGATCAGGCTGAAACAGAAAACTGGCAGATTTTATTTTATCACGATTTAAAAAATCCAGTGGTGCAGTTTTAAAATTGACCATATAAAGATATTGATTGCTATTAAGTTTCGCCAGTTCGAGTGTTTTTTGTGTAATGAAATGAAACAAAAAATGTATCGAGAACAATTCCTTTAAACTTCTCGATACAATTTCCCTTCGCTTCTCTACGGAAAATCACTCGAAGTGACGCAAATAGATTATACAGAAATTGAGTAATTTAAACTCGTAAGTACCTTTTTCGCTTGAACAATATGTCTTTTGTTGTGATAAATTAAAAACCGAAACGTATCGCCCAACTTTAATTTTATAAGTGTAGTTATGCTAATGCTTGTTTTAACTTTATTAAGATTCACCAATTTCGCGGCATTAAGCAAATCTAGTAACTGTTTTTGCTGATCTATAAAAACCATAACCGTAGTTTTAGACAAACTGCTGTGAATTGGATTCATAGACTTAAACGCTTTCATTTTATTCAGCTTTTCTTTTGGCAACATACTTTGTGCAAAATAATTACCCAACCAACCACTTTTAAATTCTGACGTAGCTTTGGTAGATGATTTTTCAATTCGATTTTTAATTTCGGGCAGATAAAAACTTCCATACAAATTCAAATGTTCCAAACACTCTAAAACACTCCAGCTTTCATCTGACAGTCTTTTGTTTAATTCTGCTTCGGTTTTTAAAAGCAAACCTTCGGCAAATGCCAAATATTCTTGTGTAAGATTTTTTAATTCATTGATTAAATCGTTGCTTAAAATAACCATATATCTCTTTTTCTACAAATTTCAGTATTTCAATTTAATTAAAAATTGATCGAAATCAAGATTTTTTCAAACGCGACAATGTTTCGGCTTTCATTCGTAAATAGTTCGCAATGTGTTTGTTGGGAATTTCCTGAAAAAGCTGCGGACTTCTCTTTAAAACTCGTTCATATCGTTCTTTGGGTGATGTGAGCAACAAATCTTTTTCGCGTTCCATCTGCTGTATAACCATATCTTCCAAAATAGCAATCCACAACTTTAAATAATTAGCATCTGAATTTAAAAACGTCATTAAATCTGCTTTCGAAATCACTTTCACAGTCGTTTTTTTAATTGCCTGAATATAAAAATCAGAAGGTTTATCAGACAAAAACAAATCTAACGATGCGATAATATTGTTTTGGTAGCCAAACCGGATAATTTGTTCTTTGTCCTCATTAATCACATAAATTTTCAGGCTTCCTTTCTTAATAAAATAAACATTGGTATCAATTGTTCCAAGTGTCGATAAATATTCGTTTCGATCTAAATACAGCTCTTTATTAAACAAATTATTAGCTTCGAATAAACTATAAAGGTCGGTAACTTTCATGCGGTTGTTTTGTAAATTAAAAAGTAATAAATACAAAATTAAGTTTTGTAATTTATACAATTGGTATTCCTAAAAAACAAAACTCGCTGTAAAGGCGAATTTCATTTTAATTAAGTTATATCTTTAATAAACCACGAAAACCGCGCGCTGCGTAGTAAGACGATGCACCGTTGTGATAAAAAAACACGGTATCGTATCTAAAATCGCCAAACAAAGCACCATCTAAATCGCGGATTTTCTTCGGAGTTTCAATCCAGCTCGATGTTTTCTTATCAAAAGCTTCTAAAGCCTGTAGTGCGCGATATTCTTCTTCGTTTAACAATTTAATGCCTATTTCATTCGCCGCATCAATGGCACTGTTTGCAGGTTTATGTTCTTTGCGCGCATCTAAAGCAGGTCGATCATAACAATAACTACGGCGACCTTTTGGACTTTCGGTAGCACAATCGCAAAAAATAATTTCTTTCGATCTTTCATCGAAAACCACCACATCGGGTTCGCCTCCGGTTTCTTCCATTTTAAAAAGCACCTCCATTTTAGAAGGATTTTTTTTCAATTTTACTTGAACATCTTTCCAATTGATATTTTTATGGCGGTGCATATTCTTTTCAAAACGTGTTTTTAATATATCTAAAACACTTGATTGTTCTTCAGTTGATAATTTACTTTTCATATTTTTATTTTTTTAGACATAATAAATTCTTTCAAATAATGAATTAAAAAATTGAAACTAAAGATAAATTTATATTTTTACAATGAAAAATTTTAAATAAATATGGCATCAGGTTTTTTTGCGATTTTAGACGACATTGCAGCGTTAATGGACGATGTAGCGGTTACAAGTAAAATTGCAACCCAAAAAACAGCGGGAATTTTAGGTGATGATCTTGCTGTGAACGCTGAAAAAGCAACAGGTTTTCTTTCATCGAGAGAAATTCCTGTGTTAATGAAAATTATGAAAGGATCGTTCATTAATAAATTAATTATTGTTCCTTTTGTTTTCTTGTTAGAGTGGCTTTATTCGCCCGCGATTACTATTATTTTAATTATCGGTGGATTTTATCTGGCTTACGAAGGTGTAGAAAAGATTGTGGAATTTCTATTTCACAGAGTAAAAAAGGGAGTTGAAGTTATTGAAGAAGCTACCGAAGTTAACGAAGATGGTGAAGCTTTGGAAAAAGCCAAGATTAAATCGGCAATTACAACAGATTTTATTCTATCGTTAGAAATTGTAATTATCGCACTTGCTGCTGCAAAAACAAGTTACGAAGCATTAAAATCGCAGTTTAACCCTCTACTTGTTGAAATTGTTACGGTTTCTATAGTTGCGATTATTGCAACGGTAGGGGTTTACGGAATTGTAGCGTTAATTGTTCGTATGGACGATGCCGGTTACAAACTGATAAAAAAATCGAAAAGTGAAAAAAGCTTTTTAGCAACGGTTGGAAACTTATTAATTAAGGCGCTTCCGTTAGTAATTAAGGCTTTGGCAGTAATTGGAACGTTGGCTTTATTATTGGTGTCGGGCGGAATTTTTGATCATAACATAGCATATCTGCATCATATGTTACCAAGTGTACCCGAAATGCCAAAACAATTCTTGTACGGTATTGTAGCCGGCTTAATTGTAGTTTTATTGGTTACAGCGTATAAAAAGATATTTACTAAAAAAGTAAGTCATTAAAATTAAAGGCATCCAAATGGATGCCTTTTTTATATTTTAGTTGCCGTTAGCGAGTAAACCATCGGGATATTATTTCCTAAATGTTCAATTCTAAACTTACTTGGTTCAAATTCTATTGTTTTTTGAAAACAGTTGTAAGGCGAATAATCGTATTCCTTAAACGAATTTATCTGCAACCCGTTATTCAACAAACTAGTAAAAACTTCGCTCAAACTGTGATTCCATGTAATAAATTGCTGTTCAGCATCGGTTGTTGATTCTGTGTAAGATCCTTCCAACGTTTCAATAGCTTCATTTTTAAAATAATTGTATTCGATCTTTTCGAAAGCATCATCGAACATCCAAACCACCGGATGAAATTCAGCAAAAACAAACTTACCTTCGGGTTTTAAAAATTTTGAAACCACAGCTGCCCATTTATCTAAATCTGGCAACCACGTAATTGTTCCGTAACTTGTAAAAACGATATCGAAGGTTTTGTTTAAATGATTGGGCAAATCGTATAAATCGCAACAAATAAATTCGGCATCGGCATTTAATTTTTTTGTTAGATCTTGTGCTATTTTTATGGCGTTATCAGATAAATCGACTCCCGTAACTTTTGCTCCCATTCTGCTTAACGACAATGTATCCAGACCAAAATGGCATTGCAAATGTAAAATCGATTTTCCGGAAACGTCTCCCAATAAATCCAATTCAATCGATTTTAAAGAGGATTTTCCATACATAAATCCATCCATATCATAGAAATCAGATTTTATATGAACATCGGTTCTATTATTCCATGATTCTTTATTTATCTTTATATAATTTTCTTCGCTTTTCACAACTAATAATATTCGTAATATTTAAATACAACCGATTTTGGAAACCGACTGTGTTCTTTCTCTAAAAAATAAATAATGGTTGCGTTGTTAAAAACATCAACCGATTTAATTACACGCACATCGTCTTTAACTGTTGTAACATCGTTCTCTGTTGAAGTAACTTTATAAATAATTTTCTCTAACTGATTTTCGCTGTTATAATGATACGATGCTTTTTCTTCACTTTCAAAATTCAAAGCCTTAAAATTAACTTTGTCAACTGTAAAATCGGGATTAAGTGAAATGTATCTGCTGGTTGAATCTTTGGTGCTTAATGGCTTAATTTCATAGCTTAAAGGATCTTTCCAAACAAATTTAAACGTCATATTCACTTCTTCGGCAGCGTTTACCTTACTTACCTCTTTGTATGAAATATTTTTGCCCGAACCAGAAAAAACGGCCTTGCTTTTATAAGTATAACTCGCTAGGTTGTAAAATCTGTTGTAGGTGGTTGCATCGCCATTCTTGTTAAAATTCATGGTGCTTTTGCCAAAATAATCAAGTGTATCAACTGGAATTCTGTATGCCGAAACATCCATCATGTATGTTGTTACCCTTTTAACCGGACCGTTGTAACCGTATTCTTTTTTCTGATTGTACGTATTTTGACCGTTCATAATGAAAGACAATAAAATTACGACAACCAATAAAATATGTTTAATAAAATTCATTTTTACTTTTTCCTTTTTAGTTTGATTTTTTTAAGATCTGCCAACCAGTTTATCTCGTTTTGCTGCAATTCATCTGGCTTTGGCACATAATCTTTATTCGGAATATACCACGGAACATTTTCGTAATAGTTCTTTAAAACCGAATTGCTAAATATATAACCTCTGCGGGCATACGGCAAATTCTGAAGCACTTTTAAAGCATTTTCATCTGTCGCTTCTTCAAAATATGGATCCGAATCAGTACTCAAAGGCAAATACGTATTTAAACTGAAAGGCTCTTGAAATGTTAGATAACGAGGATTGAATAAAAATAGTTCGCCTTTAGGATGAAAATTTTTCTTTTTAAACTGAACAGTTCCCTTTTGAACAAAGAAAGCAGCAGCATTTTGCCCGTTAGAATGACGGTATTCTTTCATGAAATCATCAACCTTTTTTCCGATACCATTTACAGACCATTCGTCAACCGACTTAAAAAATGTAGGATTTATGTAAAAATCCTGATAATCGCCCATATCTATAGTAAGCGTAAAATCGTCAATTTTATTGTTTGCCCAACGGTTTGCAGCCGTTAAAATGTATTCAAAATTGTACATGTAATCTACCGAACCCGACAAACGAAACTTGTAGGTATGCACCAATCGGTTTTCGCCAGGTTGAAAAGTTGCGTTGAAATGATACACATAGTAAAATTCTGCATAATCGAACTCTTTAATATTTGTCTCGATATCTTTTAAGGAAAGTTCTTTTTTTGCTTCTTCGGTTGATACATACGAAATTTCAAATGGAAGTATCTTTTGATTCATGTTTACAGTGAAATCGTTCATATAAGGATGTTGTCCGTTTTTTGGAAAGAAATCAACATCACCAGACGGAGAAAAAGCTTCAAAACCAACTAAAATTGTCTTAGCTTTCTTTTCCGGATTAAAGAACGTATAATCAACCGTTACTTCTAAAAAATCTTTATCAACACGTTTAAGTGAAAGTATTTCTTTTCTTACCTGAACACTTGTTTCCTTTATAGGAATTAACTGATTTCCGCTCATAAAATACGCTCCGTCATTAGCAAAAAGAATACTAGATTGTAATAATATAAGAAGTGTCAATAAACCTTTCATAAACCGTTTAATTTTTAATAGGAAAGGTACGGATAAAAGTTGAAATTTTAGGACTAGAAATGGGTGTTGGGTGTTGGGTGTTGGGTGTTGGATGTTGGATACTTGGTTTTATTCAAGTTCAAAAAATCCGTGAACATCTGTGTAATCTGTGGTTAATAAAAAGTCTCTTACATTGCTGTAAAGAACTTATAAACAAAAAAGTCCCTTACATTTCTGTAAAGGACTTCACTAAAAAAAGGCGGCGACATACTCTCCCACATTAAAATGCAGTACCATCTGCGCAATCGGGCTTAACTTCTCTGTTCGGAATGGGAAGAGGTGAGCCCCGATGCTATAACCACCTTAAGCTT
>Ga0233380_1000396_pt1 | contig 23493 bp, 24 predicted proteins | sample ElkDunMinimDraft_9_FD_191541 | JGI IMG/M metagenome (GOLD analysis project Ga0233380, IMG submission 191541) | Fecal eukaryotic communites from dung pellets of Tule Elk in California, USA - Elk Dung F36 | ecosystem: Host-associated > Mammals > Digestive system > Large intestine > Fecal | place... | reverse complement strand
GTCTACCTGTTCGGGCTGGGCATCTCGGTCGGCGCGCTGATGCAGAACCTCGTCCTGGCGGTCCAGAACACGCTGCACGTCCGGGAGATGGGCGCGGGCACGGCGGCCGTCGCGTTCTTCCGCTCCCTGGGCGGCACGATCGGCGTCTCCGCCCTGGGCGCGATCATGGCCAACACGGTCAAGAACGACATCGCGGAAGGGTTCGCCAAGCTCGGCGTGCCCGAGTCGGCCCTGTCCGGTGGTGCCGGTGCGGTTCCCGACCTCAGCACCGTGCCCGCCCCTGTGCGCACGGTCATCGAGGTCGCGTACGCCGACGGCATCACGGGCATCTTCCTGATCGCCGTCCCCATGGCCGTCATCGCCTTCATCGCGGTCCTCTTCATCAAGGAGGTCCCGCTCGGGCGCCAGTCCGGCATCGAGCAGCTCATGCAGCAGGAGCGCGCTGCCGGTGTGCCGGAGGCCAGCCCGACCGTCACCGCGGCGACCACGACGGTGCCCGACGGCGCCGCGACGGTGGCGGGGGACCTCCCGCGCCGTTGACATGAGGTCCCGGACGCCGCGACGTACCACCCGGTACGGCGCGGCGTCCGTGCCTGCGCGGGTCGGTGGACGGCGGCCCAGCGGCGCAATTCACCCGCGTTGAAACGATTCCGCCCTGTTTCGGGTGGTGCAATCGTTCCCGTTTCGGGAGGGAACCACCATGATGGGCGCATGCACGACACCGCCGCACAGCTGCCGGACCCGTCGAGCGAGCCGTTCGACGCGCTGGAGCGCGAGCTTCGTCTCCTGATCCGTCGGGCGCAGTCGGCTGCTGCCCAGACGGCCAAGCGGGTCCATCCGGAGCTCGAGGCGTCTGCCTATCCGATCCTGGCGCACATCTCGATGCACCCCGGCGTCCGCGGCTCGGACCTCGCCGCCCACTTCGGCGTGGGTCGCGCGACGGTCTCCCGGCAGCTCAGCCGCCTCGCCCAGCTCGGGCTGGTCCATCGCGAGGTCGACCCCGACGACACCCGCGGTCAGCGCATCACCCTGACCGAGGACGGCGCGACGCGCTTCGAGCAGGCGCGCGCCAGCCGCATCTCGATGCTCGAGCAGGCCCTGAGCGAGTGGCCCCACGAGGACGTCACCCAGCTCGCGACGCTGCTGCGCCGGTACTCCGACGACTACGTCACCTGGCGCGACACGCTCGCCTGAGGATCCGACCGCGTCCGTGAGCCGCGGTCAGCTCACGTCCTCGAAGGTCAGGCTGACCGAGTTCATGCAGTAGCGGTCGCCGGTGGGCGTCTGCGGCGCGTCGTCGAAGACGTGGCCCAGGTGCGAACCGCACCGGGCGCAGCGCACCTCCGTGCGCACCATGCCGAGGGACCGGTCCTCGATGAGCTCCACGCTGTCGCCCGCGAGCGGGCTGTAGAACGACGGCCAGCCGCAGTGCGAGTCGAACTTGGTGTCCGAGCGGAACAGCTCGTTGCCGCAGGCGCGGCAGCGGTAGACGCCGACGCGCTTCTCGTCGAGCAGCTCCCCGGACCATGGCCGCTCGGTGCCGGCGTGCCGGAGCACCGCGTACTCCTCGGGGGACAGCTCTGCTCGCCACTGGTCGTCGGGCTTGGAGACCTCGTATGCCATCTGTCGTGTACCTCCATGGTCGTCAACCGCACCCGGCGCCAGGCTGTTCCGCCTGGCGCCGGTACTCCTCAGGCGCGGGGAGCCTGCGGCCGACGGCGACGTCGCCGTGCGGGACGCGACGAAGCCGGCTGCCCTGCCGTGGCCGCCGCGGCTCCGGACCGGGCGGAGGCAGCACCCGACCGGGCGGGTGCAGCACCGGAGCGCGCAGGGGCCGACTGACGGGCCGGTCCGCGCTGCTTCACCGAGCCGCTGCGCTGCTGCTGCACCGGTGCCGGCGCCGAGGGCTTGACGTAGGGCGCGACCTGGCCGACGAGCGCCTGGACCGTGCTGTCCCCGGGCTGCACGTCCTGGGGACGGGCCGTGATCCGGGCCTTGCGTGTGAGGTCGCGCACGTCGCCTCGCTCCTCCGGCAGCATCACGGTCACGACGTCGCCGCCCGACCCTGCTCGCGCCGTGCGCCCCGACCGGTGCAGGTACGCCTTGTGCTCGGCGGGCGGGTCGACGTGGACCACGAGCTCGACGTCGTCGACGTGGATGCCGCGTGCGGCGATGTCGGTCGCGACGAGGACCCGGACCGCTCCCGAGGAGAACGCGTCGAGGTTGCGCTCGCGCGCACCCTGCCCGAGGTTGCCGTGCAGGTCGACGGCCGGGACACCGGCCCCCGTCAGCTGCTTGGCGAGCTTCTTGGCCTGGTGCTTGGTGCGCGTGAACAGCACCCGGCGCCCGGTCCCGCTCGCGAGCTCGTGCACCACGCGCTTCTTCGCCTCGACGTCGGCGACGGCGAGGATGTGGTGGGTCATCTGCGGCGGCGGGGCCGAGGCGTCGTCCACCGAGTGCGTGACCGGCCGGTCGAGGTAGCGCTTGACGAGCACGTCGACGCCGTTGTCGAGCGTCGCGGAGAACAGCAGGCGCTGCCCGGTCCGGGGGGTGCGGTCCATGATCCGCTTGACGCCGGGCAGGAAGCCGAGGTCGGCCATGTGGTCGGCCTCGTCCAGCACGGTGATCTCGATGTCGTCGAGCGACAGGTGACGCTGGCTGAGCAGGTCCTCGAGCCGTCCGGGGCACGCGATGACGACGTCGATGCCGCCGTCGAGCGCGGTGACCTGGCGGCCCTGGGACACGCCGCCGAAGATGGTCGTGGTCCGCAGCCCGAGGGCCGTGGCGAGCGGGGCCATCGCGGCGTCGATCTGGTTGGCCAGCTCGCGCGTCGGGCACAGCACGAGCGCACGCGGGCGGCCTGGCCGGCGGCGCGGCCGTCCCTCTGCCGCGGCCTGGGCGGCGGACGTCGCGAGCCGGGTCACGAGGGGCAGCGAGAACGCGAGCGTCTTGCCCGAGCCCGTGCGGCCGCGGCCGAGGACGTCGCGTCCGGCGAGCGAGTCGGGCAGTGACGCGGTCTGGATCGGGAACGGGGTGGTGATCCCTTGGTCCGCAAGGTGGCGGACGACAGGGGCGGGCAAGCCGAAGTCGGCGAAAGTAGTCACACAGGCCTCTCGGGGCTGGGCGTCAAGAACGACGCAGGTCGGGGTTCCGCCGCACGCAATCCGGGGATCTCCACGACGCAGGGCGCGCGGGTTCGCGCTGCCCTCAGGACCCCAGTGTGTCATGCCGTGATGAAATGGCGCCCGTGGACGAGACGAGCGCCGGCGTCGGACCTGTGCTCCAGCAGATCTGGACCGCCGCAACCACCCCCGTACCGCCGCCCGACCAGTACGTGGTCCTGGCCGCGGGGCTGGTCGCGCTCGCGGTCGTGCTCGTGACGCCCGTGTGGCACGTGGCCCGGCACGTCATCACGATCGCGCACGAGGGCTCGCACGCGTTCGCGGCCATGCTCACGGGCCGGCGGCTCGACGGGATCCGGCTCCACTCCGACACCTCGGGCCTCACCGTGTCCGCCGGCCGGCCGCGCGGCTTCGGCATGATCCTCACCGCGTTCGCGGGCTATGTCGGGCCCGGCCTGACCGGGCTGGGCGCCGCCTGGCTGCTGCGCCAGGGCTACGCCGTCGGCCTGCTGTGGCTCCTGGTGCTGCTGCTCGCTCTCCTGCTGCTCAAGGTCCGCAACCTGTTCGGGCTCTGGTCGGTCCTCGTGAGCGGGGCGCTGCTCGTCGCCGTGTCGTGGTGGCTCGACGCCGACGCGCAGTCCGCCGTCGCGTACGTCGTCACGTGGTTCCTGCTGCTGGGCGCGGTGCGCCCGGTGCTCGAGCTGCAGTCGCTGCGAGCGCGACGGCGGGCCCGACGATCCGACGCCGACCAGCTAGCCGTGCTCACGCACACGGCCGGCATCCTGTGGGTCGGCATCTTCCTGCTCGTCACCGTCGGCTGCCTGGTGCTCGGAGGAAGCTGGATCGTCGGGCCCGCCACGTCGTAAGGCCCCGCCTGCGGGGCTGTCAGAGCCGGGCGTACCGGGCGCGAGCGAACGAGTACACGCCGTAGGCGGCGATGCCCAGGCCGATCACGAACAGCAGGGCCGTCCCGAAAGGCTGGTCGTGGATGGTCTTCAGCGCCTCGTCGAGCCCGCCGGCCCGCGACGGGTCGGCCGTCGCGGCCGCCGCGACGAAGAGACCGCCGAGGACGCCGAGCGCGACGCCCTTGGCCACGTAGCCGGCCTGACCGAGCCGCACGACCGCCGTGCCGACGCCCTGGCCCCCGACACCGCGCAGGTCGTTCAGGAACTTCTTGCGCCAGCCCTTGACGACGTGGAACACGCCGACGCCGATGATCACGAGACCCACGAGGCCGACGATCCAGCGGCCGCCCGGCATGGCGAAGATGCCTGCCGTGAGGCTCTCCTGGTCACCGCCGGCGCTGCCGCCCTGCGCGTACCGGGCGCTGGTGTAGGCGAGGACGGCGTAGAGCACGCCCTTGGCCGCACTCTTGATCCGGGCGCCGGTCTGGTGCTGCGCGTCGGTCCCCGGAACACCGACCAGCGCCGACGTGAGCTGGAAGAGGGCGAGCGCGCCGAACCCGACGGCGACCGTCCACAGGAGCACGCCACCACCGGGCGCCTGCGCCAGGGCCTGGAACGCACCGGACTCGCTCGCCTGGCCGGCGGGCTGACCCAGGGCGAGCTGGATCGCGAGCCAGCCGATCAGGATGTGCAGCACACCCGACGCCACGTAACCGGCTCGGGCCAGGATGCGCAGAGCACCGTTGTTGTGCGCTCGGCGTGCGGCACCCGTTACGGGTCGGGCTGGACTGACAGACACCTTGTTCACCTCCGTCGCGCCGCGCGGGCCGCGGCGTCCGACACCTTGGCGCAGATCAGCGGGTTCCGCACGTCGGACGGCGAACTCGGCCCCCACGCACACGACGGCGGGCCGCCCCTGGGGGACGGCCCGCCGTCGTACGTCTGATCGGTGCCGACGCACCTTCTGCCCGGTGTCGGGCGACGTGCGTCAGCCCTGCGGCGTCAGCACGAAGCCCGGACCCTGGGCGGCCGGGTCGGTGTCGAGGGTCAGAGCGTCGAGCGCCGGGGCCGAGTCGGCCTCGACGAACACGTGGCTCGACCCGGCGTCGGCGACCACCTGGTCGTCGGGCTGCGGCGCAGGCACGAGGGCCAGCTCGAAGTTGCCGGGCTGACCGGCGGACTGGGCGATGCGCAGACCACCCTCAGCCGGCACGCCCGCCTGCTGGGCGAGGTCCTGCACCGCCGAACGGGCGTTGTCGGTCACGGTGAGCATGATCGCTCCTCTCGTCGGTTTCCGCGGACTTCTCCACCGAACCAAGGGCACGGGTCAAACGCAACGGTGAGACACGATTGGACGCAAATCTCCCACTTGGTGAGACTCGATGTGACAGGAGGCCGTCCGTGGCCATAGGTTGCCCCGCTGTTATCGAAACGTGACCGTCGGAGAGGGCGTCACGCCCCCGGAGAGATAGTCGCGGAGCACGACCGCCTGGTTGTGCTCGGTGTCATGGGCGGCGTACACGAGCGTGACGACGTCGTGCTGCTCGACGACGGTGCGCAGCGAGTCGGTGGCCGGGTTGGCGTCGAGCTCCGCCCGGTACCGCTCGGCGAACTGGGCGAAGCGCTCCGGGTCGTGCCCGAACTCCTTGCGCAGCTCGGTCGAGGGCGCGACGTCGCGCAGCCACTCGTCCACGTGGGCGCCTTCCTTGCTCACTCCGCGCGGCCACAGCCGGTCGACCAGGACGCGATACCCGTCGCCGTCGTCGCGCTCGTCGTAGACGCGTTTGATCGTGATGGTCATGAGGCCAGGCAAGCGCTCCCGAGGACGCTGCGCACCCCGCGCCCTGTCGCCCCGTCGCTCAGTCCAGCTCGGCGCGGTCCTTGAGCCCTGCGGCCTCGAGGTCGACGTACCGGCGCACGGTCCGGCCACCCAGCAGGCCGACGACGCCGGCCAGCGGCCCGCTCTGGTCGATCGACAGCCTGACGCTGGTCCCGTCCAGCGCGGCGGCGACGTCGTGCACGGCCGTCGTCACGACGCCGGCCGCCCGCGAGGTCCACACGAAGCTGCGGCCCGGGTCGACAGCCGTGATCGCCCAGTCCGCGTAGGGCAGGCGGGGCTGTTTGACCCGCACCTTCTCACCGACGCTCAACGCACCCGTGCGCGATCGGGTGAGCTCGGTCATCGATGCCGTCCACGTGGGCCACGCCTCCAGGTCCTCGAGAACGTGCCAGACGACGTGCGGTGGCGCAGCGACGTGGACGGTCGTGGCGTATCTCATCTCCCCAGAGTGCCCAGCCCGCCGGCCCCCGACAAGACCATCCCGGCCGTGCCGGACGCGCCTGGCAGCACGACGCGGCCCCGGCACCGTCGCGTACGCTGACCGGCGACGACCGCGACGTCGGGCGGTGCCTCACCTGCTCCTCGTGCGCGTCCCGGCCCTCTGGGACAAGACATTCACTCCTTCCTGCGAGAACGCGCCTGACCTGCACGTACGCAGAGCCCGGTACTGGGACGCCTCCCGGGTTGGGCCGGAATGCTCCCCAGCCGATCGTGGAACGCCATGGCCCTGGCACCATGATCTGCCAGAGCGCGACGCAACCCGTTCAGGTTGGTCGGGGGTCCGTGCACGAGGGCGCGTGCCAGGCGCTCGGCGATGTGGCACGGCGCGTACCCGGTGAGGGAGTCCGGGCGGGCGCGCGCCTACTCCCGACCTAGGTGTACTGGGCGAGGACGTTGGTGATGTCGATGTCCGTTGACAACAGGAGAACCTCCGGTTGGGCTGTGGCTTGTCGAAGGCCCACACCCACCCGGAGGTTCTCGTACCTCACGCTCACGGCCGGCGAAGGAGTCCGTCACCGCCGGCATCAGGGGGTCGCGTGTCCGGCCGCGCGCCGTTCGAGGTGGTCCGCCAGGACACCTGACCTATGCGCGAGGTCGCGCCGACGAACCCCGTCGAACCATGACGAGCCCCGGCGAGTGCGGGCGGAGCGTCGCCGATCCGCCCGCTGATCAGGCGCTGCGCTCCTGCAGTGCGCATGGGCGAAGCAACCCTTACCGTCGATATTGAGCCCCGCGTGGCGGGGTCGTTATCAGCGGGGGGCTGAACATGGTCACGAACACGCGTCGAGCCAAGCGACACGAGGGTGAGCCCGAGGTCGTCGAGCTCAATCCGGTCTTCGCCAGGCCGGGGGAGGCCACCGCCATCCCCAAGTTCGACTTCCCGGCCGACGAGGCGCTGCCGGAGACGGCCTACCAGATCGTCCACGACGAGGCGATGCTCGACGGCAACGCGCGCCTCAACCTCGCGACGTTCGTCGGCACGTGGATGGACGAGCACGCGGCGCGGCTGTACATCGAGGCCGCCGACAAGAACATGATCGACAAGGACGAGTACCCCCAGACCGCGGCCGTCGAGACGCGGTGCTGGACGATGCTCGCCGACCTGTGGCACGCGCCGGACCCGAAGAACACGATCGGGACGTCGACCATCGGCTCCTCCGAGGCGGCGATGCTCGGCGGTCTGGCCCTCAAGCGGCGCTGGCAGCACGCGCGGCGGCAGGCCGGCAAGCCGACGGACCGGCCCAACCTCGTGCTGTCCAGCGCGGTGCAGGTGTGCTGGGAGAAGTTCTGCAACTACTTCGAGGTCGAGGCGCGCTACGTGCCCATCTCCATGGAGCACAAGGTCCTGGACGGCTACGAGCTCGAGAAGTACGTCGACGAGAACACGATCGGCGTCGTCGCGATCATGGGCGTCACCTACACCGGCATGTACGAGCCCGTCGCGCAGATCGCCGCAGCGCTCGACCGCATCCAGGAGTCGACCGGGGTCGACGTGCCGATCCACGTCGACGGCGCGTCGGGCGGCATGATCGCGCCGTTCGTCCAGCCCGACCTCGAGTGGGACTTCCGCGTGCCGAGGGTCGCGTCGATCAACACGTCCGGCCACAAGTACGGCCTGGTGTACCCCGGGCTGGGCTGGGTGGTGTGGCGCGACCTGGCGTCGCTGCCCGAGGACCTCGTGTTCCGGGTGTCGTACCTCGGCGGCGACATGCCGACGTTCGCGCTGAACTTCTCCCGCCCCGGCGCCCAGGTGCTCCTCCAGTACTACCTGTTCATCCGGCTCGGGCGCGCCGGGTACGAGACGGTGCAGCGGACGTCGCGCGACGTCGCGCTCTACCTCTCGGGCGAGATCGCGAAGATGCCCGCGTTCGAGCTGTGGAACGACGGCTCCGACATCCCGGTGTTCGCGTGGCGACTGCGCGAGGGGCACACCACCAACTGGAACCTGTACCACCTCTCCGAGCGCCTGCGCACGAAGGGCTGGCTGGTGCCCGCCTACCCGATGCCGGCCGACCTGACCGACCTCACCGTCCAGCGCGTCGTGGTCCGCAACGGGTTCAGCCACGACCTCGCGTCCGCGTTCCTCGCCGACCTGCGCGACGAGACCGCCTACCTCGACGCGCTGACCGGGCCGATGCCGGTCGAGGGTCAGCGCTCCGGGTTCCACCACTGAGCACGGCCGGAGCAGGGGGAGGTCCGATGAGCACGCAACCCAGCACGTCTTCACCCGGTGCGACCGGGCCACACATCCGGGCCGACGGCACGCACGCGCCGTCCGCCGACCACGTCAAGCCGCACCCGTTCGGCACGCCGGGTGCGCGCACGCCACCCGGCCACACGGGCCCGGCGATCGGGGCGCCTGCCGTCGGGCCGGCGACCTACATGTCCGTCCTGCAGCTCGCGATGCTCACCGTCGTGGTGGTCGCGTCGCTGCGCTCCCTCCCGGCGATCGCGACCTACGGGCTCGGGTCCGTGACCCTGTTCGTCATCCCCGCGATCGTGTTCCTCGTGCCGACGGCCCTCGTGGCCGCCGAGCTCGCGACCGGCTGGAAGGGTGGCGTCTTCACGTGGGCGCGCGAGGCGTTCGGCGAACGCGTCGGCTTCGTCGCGATCTGGCTGCAGTGGATCCAGAACGTCGTCTGGTACCCCACGCAGATCGCGTTCATCGCGGCGAGCCTGTCGTTCGTCATCAACGACCAGGGCCTGGCGAGCAACGGTCTGTACACCGCCGTGGTCATCCTCGTCCTGTACTGGGGGTCCACCCTCATCACGCTGGCGGGCGGCAACCTGTTCGCCAAGGTCGGGTCGTGGAGCGGCATCTTCGGCACGCTCCTGCCCGCGGTCATGCTCATCGTCTTCGGCGCGATCTGGCTGAGCACCGGCGAGAAGTCGGAGACGCCGCTCGAGGCGTCCGCCGTCATCCCGCCGTGGACCGGCATCGCGTCGATCGTGCTCATCGTGTCCAACGTCCTCGCGTACGCGGGGATGGAGGTCAACGCCGTGCACGCCAACGACATGAAGAACCCCGGCCGCGGGTTCCCCCGGTCGATCGCGATCGCGACCGGCCTCATCCTGCTGGTGTTCATCCTGCCGACCATCGCGATCTCCGTCGCCGTGCCCAAGAAGGAGCTGGGCGTCACCAACGGGATCAACCTGGCCTTCAAGGAGTTCTTCGACCACTGGAACATCGCCTGGGGCACGCCGCTCATCTCCCTGCTGATCGCGCTCGGGGCGTTCGCGTCGGTCGTCACGTGGATCGCCGGTCCGTCGCGCGGTCTGCTGGCCGCGGCGCGCACGGGCCTGCTGCCCCCGGCGCTCCAGCGTCGCAACAAGGCCGGCGTACAGGTCGGCATCCTCGGCGTCCAGGGCATCATCGTGACGCTGCTGGCACTGCTGTTCGTCCTGGTGCCGAACGGGAACACCGCGTTCATCGCGCTCGTCGACATGGCCGCCGCGCTGTACCTGATCATGTACATGCTCATGTTCGCCGCGGCGATCCGTCTGCGTCGTACACAGCCGGACGTCGTGCGCACGTACCGGACACCGGCGTTGAAGCTCGTCGCCGGCGTCGGCTTGGCCTTCAGCGCCATCGCGTTCGTGCTCGCGTTCATCCGGCCGTCGGGGTTCACCGGCCTCTCCGAGGTGGGGTACCCGCTCGTCGTGGGACTGGTGGTCGTCGTCCTCGGCGGGCCGCCGCTGCTCTTCTACGCGCTGCGCAAGCCGACGTGGGACAAGCGCACCGCGGAGGAGCGCGCGACCAGCGACGGCGTGCTCGTCAACCCGCCGCCCGCTGGGTCGACACCCTCGTCCGCGGCGTCGATACCGCCGCCCGCGGGGCCCGGAACGGGGCAGCCGGGCACCAGCCGGCCCGCGACGAGCTAGGGCGTGTCTCCTATTTCCGTGACCAGGTGATGCAGGCGGCCAGGAGGACGGCTGCGCGGTAGGTGATGGCGAGCTTGTCGTAGCGGGTGGCGATGGCGCGCCACTGCTTGGCCCAGGCGAATGCCCGTTCGACGACGTTGCGGCTTGCTGGCCTCAGTGGGTGGGTCGCTGAGCAGACCACCGAGCCGTGGTTCGTCGAGAACGTCGCGAAGCTCGCCGCATCCGGCCTGGCCGAGCAACACCTTGCAGCGTCGCTCCACGCATCGGCAGTCCCCGCGGACCTGCTCGTCAGCTTCATGCGGCCTCCAGCCACGTGCGAGGAGAGCGCGCCCGCGACGTCGAGCCCGCGTACCCTGGGTGCCCGGGTGCGCAGCGCTGACCAGGAGTTCTCTCGAGAGTTCTCGCGAGCCTTGTCTCAGTGAATCCCTGCATGTCCCGGCCCTCTAGCTCAATTGGCAGAGCAGCGGACTTTTAATCCGCGGGTTCTGGGTTCGATCCCCAGGGGGGCCACCACCGCGGCACCGCGTCGTCCCGGTCAGAGCGAGTGCTCCTCGTCGTCGAACATGAGCCACTCGGGCCAGCTGTCGGTGACCGCCAGGAGCAGCAGGACGAGCTGGACGACGTGCAGCGCCGCCAGGCCCCAGAGGGTCGCCATCTGCCATCGGGTGCGCCGCACCGGCGTCCTGAGCGCGACGAGCGGCCCGACGAACGGCAGACCCGGCACCGACGGGGCGACCACGATCATGAAGGCCACGATCCCGAGGAACCACCCCGTCGCGGCTCGCGCCTCGTGCTGGGACTGCGGTGCTGGGGCGTGGACGGTCATGTGGCTCCTGAGATCGGTGCGCAGAACCTACCGCCCGGGCGGGCGGCTACCCGCAAGACGACAACTCCTATAGTTTTCATCGAGAATCGTCGTCTCGAGCCTGCGGAGGTACACCCATGGAGCCCACCGACTGTCGCAGCGTCCGCACCGTCGTGATCGGCGGAGGCGCCGCCGGGGTCATCACGGCAGCGCACCTGCTCCGGCGAGCGGACCATCTCCACCCTGTCGACGTCACGATCGTCGACCCCGCCGCGACGATCGGCCCCGGGCTCCCCTACCGCACGACAGAGCCGCAGCACACGCTCAACAACGTGGCGGCGCGCATGAGCGCCCTGCACGACGACCCGGACCACCTCCTGCGCTGGTGTGCGGAACACGGCATCCCGGCCGACCCGCGCGCCTTCCTGCAGCGCTCGACCTACGGCGACTACCTTGCCGGACTGCTCGCCGCCCTCCCGGTGCCGCAGGGCAGCAGCGTGCGGCACCTGCGCGGCCAAGCCGTCGACGTCGTCGACGACGGACCCGACGTCGTCGTCCGGCTCGACGGCGGTGCGCTCGTTCCCGCCGACCACGTGGTCCTCGCCCTCGGGACGCCGCCCCCGCTCCGGCTGCCGTCCTACGAGGACCGCGGGAGCACGGTCGTGGACGCGTGGAGCTCCGACCTGGCCGCCCACGCGGCGCACGCCGAGTCGGTCCTGCTGGTCGGCACCGGGCTCACGGCCGCGGACGCCGCCGTCGTCGCCCACCGCGCGAACCCGCGCGCCAGGATCACCGCGGTCTCCCGGCACCGCATGCTTCCGGCCGTGCACGCCGCCGACCCGCTCATGCCCCCGTCGGTGGTCGATCTCGAGGACGTCGACGGCCTGGACGCCGCCGTCGCGGCCCTCGCCGACCACGTGTCCCGGGCACGCGCCGCAGGTACCGACTGGCGGTTCGTCGCCGACGCGTTCAGGCACGAGGCCAACGACGTCTGGTCACGCCTGTCCATGGCCGACCGCGCACGCTTCCTGCGCGACCACGCGCGGTCCTGGGAGACTGCCCGGCACCGGATGCCCCGCCCGATGCGGGCCACCCTGCGCAGCCTCGTCTCGTCGGGCACGCTCACGTTCGCGCGCGCCGCCGAGCTCGACCCGGCCGCGCGGTTCGACCTGGTCGTGCGCTGCACCGGCCCAGGACCGGTCGCCGCGCGCGGCTGGAACCCGCTCGTGGACGCGCTGCTCGACCGCCGGGCCGTCCGCGCACATCCGCTCGGCCTGGGTCTCGACCTCGCCGCGGACGGCACGGTGCTCGGCCTCGGGCCTGCCCAGGCCGGCCGGTTGCACGCCGTCGGCGCCGCCCGGCGCGGCCTCGAGTGGGAGGTGGCCGCCGTGCCCGACCTGCGCGTCCAGGCAGCACGCCTGTCCGAGGCGATCCTGGCCGCCCCTGGCCTGCCCGGCAGACGGGACGGCGCCCAGCGACGCCCGCTGGCGCACGCCTAGCAGCGGCGGGGTGTCAGGAGCAGATCGCGCGGAACTCCTTGAGCCCGTCGGTCGCCGACGCGATGTCGAGCTGCACGCTCTCGCCCGAGTCCGCGTCGAGGTGCTCCTGCATCTGCGTGAACGGCACGCGGACCTTCGCGAGCGCCGCAGCCAGGTCGTCCGGGACGCGCTCCTCGAGCCGCCCGAGCTCGACCGCCATCGCGTGCATCCGGTCGGCGGCCGAGACGTCGAAGTTCTCGTTCGCCCCGACCAGCGCCTCACCGATGCGCCGCTCGAGCGGCTGATCTCCGCTGACGTACATGGCCGCGCAGGCCTGGTCGTGATCGAGCGGCCCCTGCGCGGGGACCGTGCTGCCGGCCGAGACGCTGGGCGTGCTCGACGGCGTCGCGACGGCGGCAGGCTCGTCGACGCTCGAGTCGGAGCAACCGGCCACCATACCGACGACGAGGCCCGCCCCCAGGGCGAGCGGGAGGGCCGCGCGCGAGGCGCGGCTGAAGCGGGAACGGCGCGAGATCATGCGGTCATGGTGACATCTGGTCGCCGCGCGCTCCGAATCGCGGACTTCGCCTCGCGCCCTCGGAATCGTGCACTCGAAATCGTGCACGGACATGGGGAGCGGCCCGGGATGCCAAGATCGTGCCACGGCGCCCGTCCGCCGTCCCGCACCGACAGGGAGGTCCCGTGCACGCGCTGGTCACCAACGACGACGGCATCGACTCGCCCGGCCTGGCCGTGCTCGCCCGCGCGGCGCTCGACGCCGGGTACGAGGTCACGGTCGCCGCACCGGCGCAGGAGGCGTCCGGATCCTCGGCGTCGCTCGCGGGGGCGGGCTATGACGGGCGGCTCGAGCTCGAGCCGAAGCTCGCACCGGGCCTGCCGGACGGCGTCCGCTCGCTCGCCGTGAGCGCGACGCCCGCGCTCATCGTGTTCGCCGCGTCGTACGGCGCGCTCGGGCCGCGGCCCGACCTGATCCTGTCGGGCGTCAACCTCGGGCCGAACACGGGCAACTCGGTGCTGCACTCGGGGACGGTCGGGGCAGCCATGTCGGGCACGATGCTCGGCATCCCGTCGGCCGCCTTCTCGCTCGGCGCCTTCCGTCCGCAGCACTGGGAGACGGCCGAGCACGTCGCCCACCACGTGCTCGGCTGGATGGTCCGGACGCCGCTCGACGGGCGCACGGTCAACGTCAACGTGCCCGACGTCCCGGTCAGCGAGCTGCGCGGGCTCCGCCAGGCGCCGCTCGCGTCCTTCGGCGTGGTGCAGGGATCGGTCGTCGAGGCGGGCGAGCGGTTGGTCGTCATGCGCTACGAGGCAGTGGACGAGCCGAGCGAGCCGGAGTCCGACGCGGGCTGGCTCACCCGCTGCTGGGCGACCGCGACGCTGCTGCGCGCCCCGGTCGCCGACGACGGCCTGGCCGTGCCACCGCTCTGACCCGGCTCCCTCGGCCGCTGTCGGCTACGTCCCGTCGCCGTCGGGGCCCGCCGTCGGCCCGCCGTCCCCGGAGTCCGGTGCGACGCGGCGCTCCTCGACGGGCTCGATCTCCCCGGTACGGCCGAGGTTGCGCTCGGCGGTGTGCTCCCGCTCGTCGATCACGTCCCGGCCGGGGCCGTGGAACCGCTTCGACCGCGCTTCCGCCTCGGCGCTGCCGCTGAACAGCGCGGAGCGCTCCGGGCCGGACGCGCGGTCGGCCGGAGCGCCGTCGACCGCGGGTACCAGCACCGTCGCGTCGCCGTCCGCCGCCGCGCCCCGCAACGAGCCCAGCACGACCGTCGGCTCGTGGGGCGCCACGGGCCGCACGCTCGAGCGCGCGGGCGTGGGCAGCGCGCGCTCCCGCACCGGCGGTCGAGCGGGTACGACGGCGGGTGCGGTGGGCGGCTCGGCCTCCGCGCTCTCGGCCTCCGCCTCGTCCTCGTCGGCGGGTTCGGCAGGTTCGGCGGGTTCGGCGTCCCGGGCTGCGCCGGGCTCGATCGCGGGGACCGGCTCCTGGCCGGTGCCGGGCATGCCCTCGACACGCGTGCGCGGGAGCGCCGCGGGTGCCTCGCGCTGGAGCCACTGGACCAGGCCTTCGCGCACGTAGCACCGCAGGTCCCACATGGTCGGCGCGTCGGGGGCGCTGACGAGGGCGCGGAGGCGGACCAGCCCGCCCACCGCGTCGGTCACCTGCAGCACGCCCGTGCGCCGGTCCCACAGGGTCGACTCGTCGAGGAGCCGGTCGAGCTCGCGGCGCAGGTCGTCCAACGGCACCCGGAAGTCGACGTCGAGCTCGACCGTGCCGAGCAGGTCCGCGGCCCGCCGCGTCCAGTTCTCGAACGGCGTCGCCGTGAAGTAGGTGCAGGGCAGGATGATCCGGCGGTCGTCCCACACGTGCACGACGACGTACGTGAGCGTGATCTCCTCGATGCGCCCGAACTCGCCCTCGAGCACGACGACGTCGTCGACCCGGATGGCGTCCGTGAACGCGATCTGCATGCCGGCGAACGCGTTGGCCAGCGACGACTGGGCGGCCAGGCCCGCGACGATCGACACCAGGCCGGCCGAGGCGAGCAGGCTCGCGCCCGCGGCCCGTGCCCCGGGGAACGTCAGCAGCACCGCCGCGACGGTGCAGATGACGATGGCGGCCACGGTGAGCCGCCGGACGACGCTGATCTGCGTGCGCGCGCGCCGGGCACGCCGGTCGTCGGCGTCCTGGACGGTGAAGCGCGCGAGGGCGCGCTCCTCGACGACGAATGCAGCCGCTCCCACGGTCCATGCCACCGTGACGATCGTGGCGATCAGCAGCGCGTGCTGCACCGTCTCGAACCACGGCTCGCTCGCGTGAGCCGATCTGGCGAACGCGATCCACACGCCAATGACCATGAGCAGCGCCCGGGTCGGGCCCCGCATCCGCAGAGAGAGCTCGCGCGCCACGGCGCTGCGCCGTCCGATCCGCCGCACGAGGACCGAGATGACGGTGGCCAGGACGAAAGCGACGACGACGGCAGCGGCTGCCCAGGCCAGGGTGACGGCGAGGCTCGCCGTGGCCTCCACCGTCGTCGAGGGGTCGGTCCCGTCCACGTCACGCATGGGCTCAGCCTAGGAACGTGCGGCCCGCAATTCCCGATGAGTGGCGCAGCCTGGTGCTCGACGGGTCGCCGGTGGTTGACTATGGACGCGTTCGCGACGGATGCCCGATGAGGGCGCCGTCGCGCGTGCCACATCCCCGGACCGGAGGACTGCCCCGCGTGACAACACAGCAGCGCCCTGCCCTTCCGTCACGCCGCGACATCCACCGTCCCCACAAGCGCAAGCGCAGCCGTACCCCCCGCTCGTGGGCGGGGGCGACCGCCGCGATCTCCACGCTGGCGATCACGACCGCCGTCGCGACGACGCTGAGCCCCGCGGGCGCCGACGCATCGCCCACCCCGCATGCGGGTCCGCCCGTGGCAGGCACCAACACCTCCCCCGTCCCCGTGACGTACGCGGCGGCAGCCGCGGCCGGCAACGGCAGGCTCTCGGACGCCGTCACGCAGGCGAGCGTCACGATCGCCCGCGCGGACTACCTCTCGAGCGAGGCGTACGCCGTCCCGAACGCCAAGCGCGAGCAGATCGCCGCCGCCGCGCAGGCGCTGCGCGATCTCATGACGCAGCGGTCTGGCACCGACTCCCGGGCGTCGCGCGCGGGCGAACGCCAGCCGCTCACCACCCGGACGGCCGCGCTCACCTCGGCCGGCGACGACGAGGCGATCACGGCCGCGACGGCGCAGCTGGCCGCCCTGCTCGACGACGGCGAACGCACCGCGGGCGACGTCATCGACCCCGGGCCGCCGACCCCCGACGAGATCCTCGCCGACCAGGCCGAGGCGGCCGCGGCAGCCGCGCCCGAGCTCGCCGCGCTCGCAGAGTCCACCGCCGGTTACTCGAACGGCTACATCCCCTCGACGCTGCTGTGCCAGCTGTCGTTCGCGCCCGGTCATGTGCTGCGGTGCGACGCAGCCGCCCAGCTCGAGCGGCTCGACGTCGCCTACCGGGCCTACTTCGGCGTCCATCTGGAGCTGACCGACTCCTACCGGTCCTACTCGGCGCAGACGGCGGCGCGGGCGGCGAAGGGCACGCTCGCGGCGGTGCCCGGCACGTCCAACCACGGCTGGGGGCTCGCGATCGACGTCGGCGGCGGTGCGCAGGACTACGGCACGTCGCAGTACCTCTGGCTGCTCCAGAACGCGCCCAAGTTCGGGTGGGGAAACCCGGCCTGGGCGCGCGTCGGCGGATCGAAGCCCGAGCCGTGGCACTGGGAGTACACGGCCTGAGCCCCCGTCCTGTATGTCCGCGCCTTCACGACCCGTGCGCGGGCTTCGCACGGGATTGGTGTCCGATCGACAACTAGATCGACAAGGATGCCCCGTCAGGTAGTTGACGATGGAACGACCCCAGAAACGTTCCAAGGAAGACTGCGTGACACACGAGTACCCGTCGACGCCGCACCCTAGCCGTCGCGACCTTCACCGCACTGCCCGCCCCCGCCGCATCCCTCAGCTCCGTCCCCTGTCCCGCTGGGACCGCCGCGTCCTGTTCGGCCTGCCGACGACCCTGCTCCTCGTCGCGCTCTCGGCCGGGCTGTTCACGGGTGCGAGCGCCTCGGCCGAGGTGCCCCCGCAGCCGGCCGCGGCCACGGCGACCCCCTCGGCCGCGCTGCCCGCGACGCCGTCCGCGGCGCCCGCCGCCGTGGCTGACGCCCAGGTCGCCCTCCGGAGCGCGGAGCGGTTGACCAAGGAGCCGCGGACCGTCGCGGCCAAGCAACGCAAGCGGATCGAGAGCCTCTCGGCCGAGCTGCGTGCCCTCATGACCGACCGGTCTGACGCGGCCGCCTCCCGTGCGGGCGAGCGCCAGCCGGTCGAGGCAGCGCGCGCGGCCGACGACGAGGCGCAGGACGCGAAGGCCGGCCGCGACGCGGCCGAGGCCGCTCCGTCCGCCGCGCCGGCCGAGGACCAGGCCGCACCCGCAACCGCGGGGCAGGAAGATGGCACGACCGAGCCCGCGCCGATCCCCTCCGCTGCTCCGGCCGAGATCGCCCCGCCGTCGCTCCCCACCGACGTCACGCCGCTGGACGACACCGCCGACGCGACGATCGACGACACCTCCGACGCAGAACGCCCGGAGACGGCTGCGCCTGCCCCGACCCAGGGCGAGGCGGCCGATGCGGCCGCGACCTCCGAGCTGAAGCAGACGACCGAGGCTCTGACCGACCTGATCCGCAGCGCCGAGGCGAGCGCCGTGAAGATCAAGCCGGCGCCTGCCACCCCGAAGGAGGTGCTCGCCCGCCAGGTGCGCGCCGCACGCGAGGCAGCGCCGAAGCTCAAGAAGCACGCCAGGGCGCTCGCGGGACACGAGAACGGCGAGATCCCGAGCCGCGAGCTGTGCAAGGTCGGGTTCGCGCGCGGCGAGGCCCTCCGGTGCGACGCGACCCAGCAGCTCGAGCGCCTGAACCGCGCCTACCGCGCACGGTTCGGCACCAACCTCGACATCGTCGACTCGTACCGCTCGTACGCGGCACAGGTCGCGACCGCCGCGTCGCGCGGGTACCTGGCCGCCGTGCCCGGCTACTCCAACCACGGCTGGGCCGTCGCCCTCGACCTCAGTGGTGGCGTGCAGCAGTTCGGCAGCGCGCAGCACAGCTGGCTGCGCAAGCACGGCCCGGCGTTCGGGTGGGACAACCCGGGCTGGGCCCGCGCCGACGGCCGCAAGCCCGAGGCGTGGCACTGGGAGTACAAGGCCCGCTGACGACCGCTGACGGGCAGCGGGCCGGCCTGGCGCGAGTCCTGGCCGGGTCAGGCCCAGCCGAGCTCGTGCAGCCGGTCGTCGTCGATCCCGAAGTGGTGCGCGATCTCGTGCACGACCGTGATCGCGACCTCCTCGACCACGTCCTCACGCGTCTCGCAGATCGCGAGGGTCGGGTTGCGGAACACCGTGATGCGGTCGGGCAGCGAACCGGCCGCCCACTCGTGCCCGCGCTCGGTCAGCGGCACGCCCTCGTACAGGCCGAGGAGCTCGGGGTCGTCCGGCGGGGCCTCGTCCTCCACGAGCACGACGACGTTGTCCATGAGCGCCGCCAGGTCGGCCGGCACCTGGTCCAACCCGTCGCGAACCGCGTCCTCGAACTCCGCCCTGCTCATCTCGACCACGCGGCCATCCTGCCGCACGTGAGGGCCGCGCAAGGCGCCCCTGGCACCCCGGTATGCTTGCGGAGGTTCGGCCCCCATCGTCTAGCGGCCTAGGACCCCGCCCTTTCACGGCGGTAGCACGGGTTCGAATCCCGTTGGGGGTACTGCTCGGCGTCCTGGACGCCGAGGTGAAGCATCCATGCTGGTCAGGTAGCGATTTCTGAACACGGCCAGCCATGGGGTACGCTTCTCACGGCTCGAAATGAGTCATCCAGGTCTGGACTTCGGTCTCGACCATGGCCCTGTAGCGCAGTTGGTTAGCGCGCCGCCCTGTCACGGCGGAGGTCGCGGGTTCAAGTCCCGTCAGGGTCGCGCATGACGCGCCCGGAACGTCGGCAACGGCGCCCGGGCGTTCGTGTCACGGCTCTGTAGCTCAGTTGGTAGAGCGTTCGACTGAAAATCGAAAGGTCACCGGATCGACGCCGGTCGGAGCCACCTCAGGAACCCCCGGGCATCAGCCCGGGGGTTCCGTCGTTCTGTCACCCGCCCCGAACGGCCCCAGGAATTGCCGGGACCAGCAGGTACGGGTTGAGTGGGCACATTCAGACCACCTCGCGATCGGAGCAAGCGATGACTGACTGGGACGACGGGCGGACACCACCGCCCGCTGCACAGCCGCCGACCATGGGCAGGCTCGTGGAGCAGCTGTCCGAGCAGGCGACGCGACTCGTCCGCGCGGAGATCGCGCTCGCGAAGGCCGAGGCGACCGAGAAGGCGAAGCGCTCCGGCATCGGAGCCGGGCTCGTGGCAGCCGCGCTCGTGATCATCCTCTACGCGGTGGGCGTGCTGATCTGGTCCGCGATCACCGGCCTGGCCGTGGCGTGGCCCTTGTGGCTCTCCGCCCTGGTCATCGGCGTCGTCCTGCTCCTCGTCGCAGGAGCACTCGCCTTCGCAGGGGTCAAGCTCCTGCAGCGGGCCGCGACGAAGCCGGAGACGATCGACCGCGTCAAGGAAGACATCGCGACGATCAAGGGAGGGATGCACCGGTGACCGAGTCGACCCCAGCACAGAACGGTTCGCCCAGCAACGGGCCGGCGTTGAGCCGGAACGAGCTCGCGGACGAGGTGAGCCGCAGCCGCGCCCAGCTCGGCGAGACGATCGATCAGCTCACGACGCGGCTGTCGCCGTCCTACCAGGCCTCGAACCTGGCGCGGAGCACCCGGCAGGCGGCCGACGACGCCCGGTCCTTCGTCACGGGAAGCGGGCTTCCCACGGCCGAGCCGGAGCGGGCACGCAACGCCAAGATTCTCGTAGGCGCGGTGGCACTCGGCGTCGCGTTGGTCGCGGCCGCGGTCGTCAAGGGGTTCAGCCGGCGCTGAGCGCGGTCACTTCTCGGTCGCGTCGGCGTCCTCGGACGCCGCGCCGAGCAGGGCGCGCACCTCGGACTCCTTGTAGCGCCGGTGTCCGCCGAGGGTCCGGATCGACGAGAGCTTGCCGGCCTTGGCCCACCGGGTCACCGTCTTCGGATCGACCCGGAAGAGGCTCGCAACCTCGGCAGGCGTGAGCAGGACCTCGGATTCTCCGTGGAGCGTCATCCCTGCACCTCCTGGCACGGGCCCTGGACCGGGCGGCGCCCGGGTCTCTGGCTTGGCCCCGTCATTCCATTGTGGGTGGAAAGCGGGATTCAAGCGACTTGGGGACGGGATGAAATCTCACGGTTCGCGTGCTCCTCGGGCGTAGGTGCAGGTCGTCCCGACCTGCCCGGATCGTGAGTGCCCGACCATGTGTTGAAAACCACACTCTCGGCACGCAGCGAGCGGGTCACCCGCGCGCGACCCACCTCACGTCCACCAAGGTGCAAAGCGAGTGGAGGGAATGGTGCGCGAGCATGTACCGTTGGAGTCTGAACAGACGAAACTTTCTCCGGGGCCGCGCGTCTGAGAACGTCGCCGCCCCGCTCCTACGTTGAGGGGGTCGGAGCCATGGGCCGCGGCCGTCAGAAGGCAAAGCAGACCAAGGTCGCTCGCGCGCTGAAGTACTACAGCCCCGAGACGAACTACCACGCGCTTGAGCAAGAGCTCAGGGGTGGTAGTCAGACCGACGTCGTGACGCAGGACCGTTACGGTGCCGGTGATGAGGTGGAGTACGACAACCCTTACTCGGGGTGGGACGAAGAGCGGCGCTGACGGTCTCGACCGACGACGATCGCACCCGGATACTGGCACGCTCCGGGCACCGAGTCCGTAAGGGCCGGACGGCTACCGCCGTCCGGCCCTTTCTTGTGCCTCAGCGGTAGTCGCCGACGAGGCGGACGGCCCCGCCCTGCACACCCTTGGTGCCCGCGACCAGGTCCTCCGCTCCGGCGACGGCGCGGTCGAGGACGTCGACCGTCCCCAGGACCCAGGCCGAGACACCGCGCGACGCCAGCCGGGCGAGCGCCGCGTCGGCAGCGCCGCCGTCGACCACCGCGACCATGCCGACGCCGAGGTTGAGGGTGTTCTCCAGGTCGCCCCGAGGCACGCCTCCGAGCTCGCGCACCACACGGAACACCGGCGGCACCTCCCACGACGCCCGGTCGACCGTCGCCACCATGCCGGCGGGCAGCACCCGGGCCAGGTTGGCCGCGAGACCGCCCCCGGTGACGTGCGTGAACGCGTGCACTCCCGCAGCGTCGTCGGCAGCCAGCGCGAGCACGTCGGCGGCGTACACCCGGGTGGGCTCGAGCAGCTCCTCGCCCAGCGTCCGGCCGAACTCCTCGACGTGCCGCTCGAGGCCCCAGCCGGCATGCCGCACGACGGCTCGCACCAGCGAGTAGCCGTTGGAGTGGAGGCCCGACGACGCCATCGCGATGAGGATGTCGCCCGGGCGCACGCGCTCCGGCCCGAGCACCGCGTCGGCCTCGACGATCCCGGTCGCGGCTCCCGCGACGTCGTACTCGTCGGGCTCCAGCAGTCCGGGGTGCTCCGCCGTCTCCCCGCCGACCAGCGCCGTCTCGGCGACCTCACAGGCCTGGGCGATGCCCCGCACGATGTCGGCGACGCGTTCGGGCACGACCTTGCCCGTCGCGATGTAGTCGGTCATGAAGAGCGGCTTGGCGCCCACCACGACGATGTCGTCGACCACCATGCCGACCAGGTCGAAGCCGATGGTGTCGTGCACGTCGAGGGCCTGCGCGATGGCGACCTTGGTGCCGACGCCGTCGGTCGAGGTCGCGAGCAGCGGCCGCCGGTAACCCTGGAACGCCGAGAGGTCGTACAGGCCGGCGAACCCGCCGACACCCCCCAGCACGGCCGGCCCGTGCGTCCGGCGCACGGCATCCTTCATGAGCTCGACGGCCTTGTCACCGGCCTCGGTGTCGACTCCCGCCGCGGCGTAGGTCAGTCCTTCGTTCATCGCTCGGTGCTCCACCGGTGGTCGAGCCTGTGAGACCACCGTGTCGGTCAGGGTGGCCTCGACAGGCTCGACCACCAGGGTCGCTACGGGCGGTCCAGCGCCCCGCCGGCGCCGACACCGACCGTGAGCTGGGACAGGCCGTCCTCGGGCTGGCCGAGCGGTAGCTCGGCCTGCTCGAGCAGGTGCTTGCCCAACCGGTCGGCCGGCGGCAGCTCGATCGGGTACTTGCCGGTGAAGCAGGCGGTGCAAAGCTGCGACGACGGCTGCTCGGTCGCGGCGATCATGCCCTCGAGCGAGATGTAGCCGAGCGAGTCGGCGCCCAGCGACTGCCCGATCTCGTCGACCGCGAGCCCGTTGGCGATGAGCTCCGCGCGCGACGCGAAGTCGATGCCGTAGAAGCAGGGCCACGTGACCGGGGGCGAGCTGATCCGCACGTGCACCTCGGCGGCGCCGGCCTCGCGAAGCATCCGCACCAGGGCGCGCTGCGTGTTGCCGCGCACGATCGAGTCGTCGACGACGATGAGCCGCTTGCCGCGGATCACCTCGCGCAGCGGGTTCAGCTTGAGCCGGATGCCGAGCTGGCGCAGCGTGTCCGACGGCTGGATGAACGTGCGCCCGACGTACGCGTTCTTGGTCAGGCCCTGGCCGAACGGGATGCCCGACTCGGCCGCGAAGCCCACGGCGGCGGGCGTGCCGGACTCGGGCGTCGGGATCACCAGGTCCGCGTCGACCGGGTGCTCGCGCGCCAGGGTGCGGCCCATCTCCACGCGGGCGGCGTGGACCGACCGGCCGTTGATCGTGTTGTCGGGGCGGGCGAGGTAGACGTACTCGAACACGCAGCCGGCCCGCTCCGCCTCGGCGAACCGCGTGGACCGCAGCCCGTCGGCGTCGATCATGATGAGCTCGCCTGGCTCGACGTCGCGCACGTAGGCGGCGCCGACGATGTCGAGCGCGGGCGTCTCGGACGCGACGACCCAGCCGCGTGCGAGCCGTCCGAGCACGAGCGGGCGGACGCCCTGCGGGTCGCGTGCGGCGTAGAGCGTGGTCTCGTCCATGAACACGAGGGAGAAGGCGCCGCGCAGGCGCGGCAGCACCTCGAGCGCGGTCTGCTCGAGCGTGTGGTCGGCGTCGCCGGCCAGGAGGGCCGTGACGAGCGCCGTGTCGGTCGTGTTGCCCCGCGCGAGCTCGCCGCGGCGTTGTGCGCCGTAGCGCTCGGCGACGAGGTTCACGAGCTCGGCCGAGTTGGTCAGGTTCCCGTTGTGCCCGAGGGCCACCGTGCCGGCGGCCGTCGCTCCGAGCGTCGGCTGGGCGTTCTCCCACGTCACGCCGCCCGTCGTGGAGTACCGGCAGTGGCCGAGGGCGACGTACCCGGTCAGGGCGTCGAGGGCCGTCTCGTCGAAGACCTGGGA
>Ga0233380_1000395_pt1 | contig 23586 bp, 27 predicted proteins | sample ElkDunMinimDraft_9_FD_191541 | JGI IMG/M metagenome (GOLD analysis project Ga0233380, IMG submission 191541) | Fecal eukaryotic communites from dung pellets of Tule Elk in California, USA - Elk Dung F36 | ecosystem: Host-associated > Mammals > Digestive system > Large intestine > Fecal | place... | reverse complement strand
TTCGCGTCCTGGAGCCACTTGCGCCCGTCGAGGGTCAGGCTCAGGCCGGTCTCGGTCTTGGTCTCGGTGGCGAACTGGCCACCGACGCTGATGCCGGCGGGCTGACGGTGGCGGTTCGCGATGCTGGTCATGCCCCGTAGATGTGCGGACCGCTCACCCGGTCGGCTCGGTCGGGTAGGTGCTGGCGAGCCAGGCCCGCGCACCGGCAGCGCCGTCGAAGCGGCCCTCGTCCTGGGCGCTCACCGACTCCGCGAGCACGAGCCCGAAGTGCGGACCGGGGGACCAGCCGGCGGCGATGAGGTCGGCACCGGTCAGGATTCGCCGCACCGGTGCTTGCTGCATGCCCTCGGCGCGTGCGATGTCCAGCCAGGCGGTTGTGGTGCCGGCGCGGGCGGCTGACCCGCGGCCCCGCTTGTCGGCCTCCACCACGAGTGCCCACTGCTCGATGCTCGCCGGTGCCAGCCGTCGGGCCAGGCGTCGGACAGCTGGCCGCGTCGGTGTGGTGTCCTGGGCGGCGACCATGTGCTCGGCGACCATTGGTGCGACGAGGTCGCGCACCTCCTGGGGTGCCCGATGTCGGACAGGAACGCCGCAGCTGTGCTCGCGCCCGCCGCGTCGTGCCCGTGTGAGGTGATTCGGCCATCGGGGTGATGCTGGGTGTGGGTGGCCTTGCCGACGTCGTGCAGCATCGCGGCCAACACCACCACGACCCGGTCGCGGGCCCCCAGGTCATGCTCCCCGGCCAGCGCGGCGGCGGCGTCAGCGGCCTGACGGGTGTGCTCGAAGACGTCACCCTCGGGGTGCCAGCGGACGTCCTGCCCGACACCGCGCAGGTCGGCCAGAGCCGGGAAGTGGCTCATCCATCCGGTCTGCTCCAGGGTGTCCAGCCAGGCGGAGGGGCGTGCGGCGGTAGCGGCCATGGTCGACCATTCGCCCCAGACCCGCTCCCGGGACAGCGACCCGAACTCCGGCACCAGCTCGCGGGCGAGGTCCACCGTGGCCGGGTGCATGCGCAGGTCCAGCTTGGCGGCGAACCGGGCCCCACGCAGCACCCGCAACGGGTCCTCGACGAACGCGGGGCCGGTGTGGCGCAGCACGCCGTCGCGCAGGTCGCCAAGGCCGCCCCAACAGTCCACGACCTCATCGGTGCTCGGGTCGTACAGCAGGGCGTTGACGGTGAAGTCGCGCCGCGCGGACGCCTCACGCACATCGCAGAATGGGTCAACCTCGACCACGAAGTCGCGGTGCCCGGGCCCGATACGCCGCTCCCGGCGCGGTAGGGCGACGTCGAGCCGCTCCCCGTCGCGAGAGACGGTCAGCACTGAGAACGCAGCACCGACCTCCTCCACCCGCGCGACCCGGGACAGCACCTGCCGCAGACGGTCCGGCTCCAGCCCGTAGGCCTCGATGTCGATGTCCTTGACCGGGCGGCTCAGCAGCCGGTCCCGCACGCACCCGCCGACCAGGTAGGCCTTTCCGCCGGCGGCCTCGATCGCCTCCAGGACCACCGCGGTGGCCGGGGTCAGCTCAATGAGCCCGTCAGCGCGAACCCGGCGGGCAGCAGTCAAGGTCAGGTCAGTCTCGGCGCGGTTGGCCGTGGTGAACTGGCCGCCCTCGCGGACACCGGCAGGTTGACGGGGCAGGTCGAGCGATGGGGTCACGCCCGGTAGATGTGCGGCCACCCCGCGGAACCTGCTCAGGCCAGTGGGTCGGCCTGGAACTCCGCACGCGTCCGGTTGACCACCCCGACCATCTCCTCGACGCCGAACGGGCGGTGCCGCTTCGCGGCGTGCTCGCGCTCGGCGTCCAGCTCCCGGGCCAGGTACGCGGCCGCGAAGTGGCCGCAGTCGCCGACACCGAACTCCGCCAGCACCTCGTGGCAGGCGGTGTAGGCCGCACTGCCCAGCGGCTCGTTGGTGGACTGGGTGGCGAACAGGCGCACCGCCCGCGACCGCTGCTCGTGGTTCAGCGGCGGCGGGACCGGGAGGTCGGACACGATCTCGGAGAGGCTGGAACGCAGCAGCTTGCCGGCTGCCAAGCTCGTCTTCGGGCCGAGGAGGTGCCACCTCTCCTCGAGCAGGTCCGGGTCGTGCCGCATCGCCAGGCCGCGGACCAGCACCGCCTCGGCGGTGATCAGGTCCACGTGCTCGACGCTGCCGCCGATCGCTGCGCGCGCCCGGGACCGGTTGCGCACCAGCGACCCCACCGCGGTCATGTACTCAAGCTCCGCCGGCTCGGTCAGCCCGGTGGCGTCCAGGTGCCCGTCCGCCGAAATGCGTAGGTGACCCGGCTGCGCGGACGGCGCCAGGGACACACTGGTCTCGGTCTTGGGCTCGGTGGCGAACTGGCCGCCGGTGGTGATGCCGGCCGGCTGGCGGTTGTGGTCTGCGGTCGAGGTCATGTCGGGTAGATGTGCGGGGCACGACGCGGCATGGCCCGGTGCAGGAGGTAGCGTCGCGCAGGCTGCTCCGGCTGCGTTGGCCGCTGCCACGGCGCCTCCGAGGCGACCACCTCGACCACCTGGGCCGTCGGCACCCGCCCTTCCAGGAGCCGGACCCCACGCCTGGGGATGTCTAGCGTGCATCGCCACACCTCCACCAGGTCCTCGGTCGCCACCTCGTAGACGAACACCTCGCCGTAGCCGCCCAGCTGCGCCCAGTACAGGGCCAGGTCCAGGCTGGAGGTCACGCACACCCGGTCGGCTGGCGACTGGCGGTGGTTGGCGCGCCAGCCCGGCCGCACGACCTCACCCGGAGTCAGCGGTACCCGGCTGCCGTGATAGAGCTTGCCGCCCAGGACCTGCTCCGCGCCGATGTACGCACCGCGGGCGGCCGCGCTGGAAGGGTATCGGCGAGCAGTGGCCGCCAGCTCATCGAAGGAGGTCCGCTGACGCATCGGGCCGCTCAGGCGTCCAGACCGAGCTGCTGACGCACCGCCTCGTCGGCGGCGTGCAGTCGGTCAGCCTCGGTACGCACGTCACTGAGGTAGGTGCGCAGCACCCGGTCAGCGGTCTCACGGTCGGGACCGAGCTGGTCGAGGACCTTGTTGAGCCGGTTGCGGTTCTGCCGCTCGGTCAGGCTGTCGATGCCGTCCTTGATGGCGGAACGGGCGAACAGCTGGGCGTCCTCACCCTCGGAGAAGGTCCGGACCTTGATGTGGTCCCCGGGCAGGGCGAATCCGACCTCGGTGAGGCCGACCTGCGGGTCACGGCGGGCAGCGACCGGACCCTGGAGCGTGCGACGCTCCTGCGGGTCGGCTCGCAGCCGCTCATCGGCGTGCCCCCGGGCCAGGTCGCTGATCGCCGCGGTACGAGCCTTGCGCAGCGCGGCGGCAAGCTCGGCCGGGGTGTGCTCGGCGGGCAGCAGCACGTCGGAGTAGCCCGAGGCCCCCTCGGCCTTGATGCGGTACGTGCCCACCTCATAGGCCGAGAGCCGGTAACTGGACACGGCGGTGTGCAGGTCGCCGGAGAACCGGGTCTGACCGTCGATGTCCAGGACGGCGTCGGGGCCCAGGTTGAGCTCGTTCAGGGAGTCCACCATGGCGGTGCCGTCCTCGAGCAGCTCGCCCTGCACGCGCACGCCGGTGTGGCCGGCGCCGGTCAGGCTGACCTCGGCCTCCGAGCGGGGGTCGGTGGAGAACTGGCCGCCTTCGCGGACGCCGGGCTGAACTCGCTTCTGGTTCGTCATGGCCAGTAGATGTGCGGGTCAGCGCCACCACAGACGCCAGGCGGTCTCGCCCGGGCGCCAGGGCACCTCGACGCGCTGGATGCGCTCGGGGGCGGTCAGGAAGTCCAGCCCGTACCGCTCGCGCATGAGCACGATCACCTCACCGGGGTCGGTGGCGTCGGTGTCGTGCAGGTCGATCGAGGTCACCGAGAACCGCTCGTCCTCACGGTCGGGTCCGATGACGTAGCCGGCGACCTCGACCTTGCCCGGGTGCTGCACCGCCGCCAGCAGCGCCGAACGCGTGGTCGGGGCGTTGTGGTGACGGTCGGTCAGGTTCCTGTGCGGCAGCGCCTTGCCAATGGCCAGCGCGTCGGCACCCGACACGCCTGCGTAGCGCATCGAGCCGTTGTCGCCGTTGATGCGCTCGAACCGCTCGCCGTCGATCTCCCAGGAGTTGAAGGCGTAGGCGTTGTAGGTCGAGGAGACATAGCGCTCCAGCGCACCGGTGATGCCGGTGGTGAACCCGGGCGGGCCGAACATGCCGACCTGGCGTGTGCGGCGGGCCAGGCGGTTGGCCGCCCAGTCGGCCATGTCGACGCTCTGCTCAGCCTCGTCACGTACGTGCTCGCCGGGCTTGCGCGGCGGGGCGGTGACCTTGGCGGCGCGGCGGCGCGCGAGCACGTTCTGCTCGATCGGGGCGTCCTTGGGGGCGGTCGGTGTGACCGGGCAGGCGTGCTGCTTGGTGGCGGAGTAGAACCGACCGCAGGTGTCACAGTTGGCCACCTGCGCGCGGGTGTTCCCCTTGATGATCCGGTTGAACTGGGCGCCCGGGGAAGCGGCACCAGCGACAGCGAGGAACCGTGTGCGGGAGACCTCGTGCCCGTACAGGGCGCCGGTGGCGGTACGCATCGCCATGGTGCCGGTGGACTCGTCGTACCCGATGGCCTCCACCCAGGAGGACTCGACCGGCTGCAGCGGCGCACCGGTGCCCAGCTCGCGGGCACGAGCGCGGGTCAGCAGGTCACCGACCTCACGCAGCGCCTTGCGGGGGCGTCGGGACTCCAGGACCGCGTTGACGGCCTCGGCGACCACCTCATCGCTGGCCTCGAACCCGACACCGGCGGTGGCGTACCCGCCGCCGGGGCGCGGGGTGATGCGGACCCACCCGGTGATCGGGTCGCCGCCGTCGACGGTGGCTGAGATCGGGACGTCGACCGTGCCGTTCTCCCCGCGGACGAAGGAGCGGACCGACTCCGCGGCCGGCATCTGCAGCTGCACGCCGGCGCCGGAGTAAGTCATGCGGGCCACCCGCCGCCGGCCACGCAGACCGCGACCGGTGGCGGTGGTGCCGTAGTCGTCGGGCATCTGCGGGTACCCACCAGCTGCGGCACGGTACTCGGCGGCGATGAAGTGGCGGTCCCACCAGGTGTCGGCTTGGGCGGTGGGGCCCTCGCGCAGCACGGTGGCGGGCACGAACCCGTCGGACAGCAGCGCAGCGTGGCGGTCCTGCTCGCTCGCCCCGGCCAGGGCGACCGGGGACTCGTGACGGGCCGTCGTGGTCCATTGACCGCCATCGCGGACCCCGGCGGGGACTCGCGGTGCGGTGGTGGGGGATGCCGTCGTGCTCATGCCTCGTAGATGTGCGGGGACCCTCCGAGGAAGTCGTCCACGCCCACCAGGGTGCCGGCGCGCAGGGCAGCGAGCCGCTCACCGAGCAGGGCCTCGAGCTCGCCGGTGGTGCGCCGCTCGTACAACTGTTCGACGTGGTCCTTGAGCTTGCGCTCGGTCGGCAGGACTGCCGCGCCGTGGGCCCCCTCCAACACCGCCAGCTGGGAGCACTTGGGGCACTCCCACGTCTGCGGTGAGGTCGCCGTGGATGCGAAGCACAGCTCGGTGCGGTGCTTGCGCGCACACAGGTAGGCCTCGCGGCGGATCACGACCGGGCCGCGGGTGATCGCCTTCTGCCCGGCCGGGAGTCGCGACCGCTTCGCCTGGTGCCAGGGGGCGGTGCCGAGCATGGTGCCGGTGTTGGTCACGGGGTCTCCTCGCGGGTGTAGAAGGTCAGGTCGCCGGCGGCCGACAGGGACATCAGCAGACCGCGCTCATCGGCGGGGTCGATGAAGCGGACGTTGCCCTCGGGGGCGGGCCGGTCGGTGTAGGGGGCGAAGTCGGTGGCAATGAGGACCAGCGGGACCTCGCAGGTCCAGGACGCGGGCACCGCGAACAAGTCGCCGCGGGAGGCGAACAGGGTGGTCAGCTCCTCCTCGGTGAGGCGGCCCAGGAGATGGTTGTCGGCCTCCACAGCGCGTACGGCCAGGTCGGCCTGCAGAGCGTTGGAGCGCAGGACGGCCGCGCGCCAGCGCTGCTCCAGTGCGATGTCGTGGTCGGTCTCATAGCCCGGGATGAGCGCGCCGAGGAGCTCGGTGACGGTGCCGGCGTAGTGCACCTCGCCATCGACCAGCAGCGCGAACGGCGCGTCCGGGATGGTGGTGGTAGTGGACGTGGTCATGTTTCCTCCCCTGTGACGACCGGGACCGGTCGGCGTCGTGATTGCACCGTTGCTAGCTCGCGTGCCACCCGGCGGCCCAGCGCAACGTCAGAGACGCCGGTGGCCAGGACGCACTCGGCGTCAGGGCGGGGACGGCCGGACGCCTGCCACAGCGCGCCGCCCTGCTCGAGAACCCATGCGACCTCGCTCGCCGAGCGCACGTCGTGCACCACGACCGGGGCGGAGCCCAGCATCGAGACGCCGGCGCTCATGCTGGCCCGCACCGCGGCCACCCACACCGAGGCGGGAAGCAGGCTGCCGGGCAGCGTGAACCGCATCTGCTCCAGCAGCCGGGTCACCTCCGGGCCCAGGATGCGGTGGCTGACAGCGCCGTCCCAGCCGACGGCCGCGACGAGCTCGGCCAGCGACCGATCGCTGCACAGCAGCGGGTCCAGCGTCTCCAAAGCAGCGCGGGCGGGTGCGCCCAGGTCGTAGTCACGGAAACCATGGGTGTGGACGAGCGCGTCGACGACGCGGCGCTCGGACTGACCGGTCGGGCCGAGCAGCCCGATCAGCAGGGGAGGGGTCTCTGTCACACCCTGCCTATGCAGGTCAGCCACGGTCAGCTGCCATCCTGTCGGCGTCCACCCGCAGTGCGTGAGCGGCCGCCGCAGCACCGCGCAGCCGCGGCTCGGGAACGTCACGCCCATCGGGGCCGCCCCAGCCGCCCTCGGACTCCAGCCGGGAGACCGGGCGGTCGTCCTCGCCCCCCTCGTCGAGGCGGGGGACGAACTTGGCGATCTGGGCGGAGGTCGGCTCAGGGTTGGAGGCCTGCCGGGCACCGAGCATGCGCAGTCGTCGCTGGTACTCATCCGTGGAGGCGTAGTAGGCCTTGAACACGGTGGAGGCCTGACCCTCGAACTCGGCAACCCCGACACCCTTGGCGGCCTTCTCGTCCTCGGCGATCCATTCCGGCACCCACGGCACCGCGTCGGGGTTGGCGAACGCGTGGCCGCGCGCCTGCTTGGTGGCCTGGGAGCCGAGCAGCACCCGGTTGGGCAGGTTGATCTTGACCGACGGCGGGATACCGGTGTTGGACTGCGCCTGCTGGGTGGCCAGGACCAGTCGGATGCCCGCGGCTCGCATCTCGGCGGGGATCTTGGTGATGACAGCGCGCAGCAGGTCACGCTCGGCGGCCTTCTGCTCGGCCTCCAGCCGCACCGGGTGATCCTTGGGCAGCGACTTCGGGATGGGGTCGGCGGCGAACAGGCCGGTGAGCTCGTCGGCGACCAGGGTGATGATCGGCATGTCCTTGCGGACCGAGGCGGGCAGGTCCTGCCACTTCTGGGCTCCGTGCTTGCGCAGCACCTCGCCGCGGCGGCGGCCCTCGGTGTAGACGAGCTGGGCGACGGCGACCGCGGCCGCCGTGGACTCACAGCCCCAGCCGTGCTCACGCACCCACGGCTTGCACCACTCGAAGTCGACGGCCTTGTGCGGGACGTCAAGGATGGCGAGCTGGTGGCCGCGGGCGAGGACGCCGTAGACGATCGCGTTGACAGCGATGCTCTTGCCGCTGCCGGCGAGACCTTGCAGGAGTGCTCCGGCCGACCCGTCGAGGCGGATGTCGAGCAGCGTGTTCGGGCGGCCCTCGCCACCGAGGTCCATCCCTATCGGGATGGAGAACGGGTCCGACCTCGGGGCGTCGAACGGGTAGGGGTAGGCGGCCGGAAAGGTCGGCAGCTCACCGGGGATGACCTCAGCGGTGAGCTCGCGGGTGTTGACCTTGACGTACCAGCCGGGCTTGCCGATGACGACGGAGGCGACCTCCTCGAGCTTGGTCTTGTGCTTGGACGGCACGTAGGAGGAGGGCAGGTTGACCTTGAACCCGCCGCCCTTGCGTGCGGTGACCTGCACGTCCCACGGCTTGACCGACAGGGCTCCGGCGATCGCCGCGCGGGCGCGGATCTCCTCGGTGTTGAGCTTGGTCATGACGGCGAACCCGCGGAACGGCTCGAACGTCGTCATCGTGAACCCGGGGTTGGCGTCCTCGAACTTGTCGGCGAACTTGTCGCCGTCGGCGGGCTTGACCCCGCGCGGCAGGTTCAGCTCGAAGGTGCGCCCGCCCCGCTCACCGGGAGTGATGACCTGGGTGATGGTGGTCTGCTTGGAGATGTGGGCGATCCCGAGATCGACGTCGATCGACTCCAGCTCGAACCCGGGCTTGGCCTTCTCGATCTGGGTGCGCAGCATCTGCTCGTGTTCGTGCACCTCGGGGTTGAAGCTCTTCGGCAAGGGCACGACGGCTCGCTCGATGCGCGACTGATTCATGTGCTCCTACCTCGGCTGACTTGCTGTGCCCTGCCTATGCGGCGCCCGGGCCGGGAGGTGACGTCGCGTCCCGACTAGCCGATGTGGATGGCGTACTCGGTGAAGGCGTCAGCGGCGTCGACGGCGATGTAGGTGCCTGCGGCGAGCACGGCGTCCGCCCCGGAGGCGGGGCCCCGGTACAGCGGTTGCGACCACACGTCCTCGGGGTCCTCGACGCGCACGAGCGTCTCGGGCGACGGCGGTGCGGGCAGCGTGGCGACGCGTCCCGGGCCGGACAGCACGACGGAAGTCTCGGCCTTCGGCTGTGCGGCGAACTGCCCGCCGGCGGTGATGCCGGCCGGCACGCGGCGGGAGAGCGTTGCGGTCATGCCCAGTAGATGTGCGGCATCAGCTTGCGAGCCGCTGGTACTCCTCCGGGTCGAGGTAGCCGGCGTGGCGGCGCATGACGTCGGCCTTGATCTCGAGCTCGCGCGTGACCGGGGCAAGCCACCAGCCCAGAGCGACCTTGTCGTCGGGGCTGAGCCGGTCGTGCTCGCCGTCGAACCGGGCGCCGTCGGAGGTGACCGTGACCCGGGTCTTGTACCTGCGCGGCAGGGTGACCTCGATCGCGGGCCGCATGTTCGGCTCGACGGTCAGGTCGACGTCCACGATGCACAAGTCGTCGTCGATCCACATCGGCCAGGAGGCCATCGGCACCAGCGCCTCGTAGGCGGTGCGCCCGCGGTAGACCTCGTCGGCGAGCAGCACACACAGCATGGCCGGGTCGTTGATCCAATCCGTGGTCGTGGTGCCCCACCGGTCGGCCACCTCGCGCGGAGTGGTACCGAGGCGGCCTGATACCGACGGCAGGGTCACACCGGTCTCAGCGCGCGGGGTGGGGGCGAACTGGCCACCCTCACGCACACCCTCCTGGACGCGGTCGCGGTCGGGGACGCTCCCGTGCGAAGCCTGCGGGCCACGCACCATCAAGACCCCAGCTCACGCAGCCGGTCGTTCGCGGACCTGAGCCGGGCCTCGGCCTTCTCGCGGGTCTCGGCGGCCTTGCGACGCTGCTCGACGTTGGTGGAGCGGTACCGGTAGTCGTTGTCCGCCTTCGCGCTTGCCGCTAGGGCTCGGTCGCGCTCTTCGCGGGCCAGGTCGGTCTCGGTGCGCACGTCGGGCACCTCGACCAGGGCCTGGAAGGTCGCCTTTGACACCGGCAGCGCAGAGTAGCTGCTGGAGTCGGTGTGCTTCTTCTGCTGCAACGAGTAGTGCGTGCGGCCGGTCTCATCGACCCAGGCACCCTTGCCGGTGACGCCCTCGGTCTCGATGACCTCCTGGAGGGACTTCACCGACCCGTCGGCGAGCCGGAACCGGGTGTTGAGGTCCTTGGAGACACGGGCGCGCGCGGCGTCGGTGGCGCTGGACAGATCCACGAGGGCTGAGTGCACACGCGAAGCGGGCTGCTTGGGCGGTGCCGGCGGGGGAGTGATGTCGGCGTGCCGGGACGGGTCGATGACGAACTTCATCCGGTCGGCAGCGGCGTACTCATCCTTGGGCACCAGGAACGTGCGCTGGCCCATGTCGGCCCAGTCCTGGTCGAGCCCGGGGCGGGCGCCGCCGATGGTGGTGGTCACCTCGACCATGCCGGGGTGGTCCTTGGAGTAGCTGGCCGAGACCGCGATGTGGTCCTCGGCGTGCTCGGTGCGGAACAGCTGCTCGGCCCGGACGTGGGACTGCTCGGCGGTGACGCTCTCACCGGTCGCCTTCTCCCACTGGTCAGGGAACCACTCACGGATCCGGTCGGCGGCGTCGGTGCGGACGAAGTCGGGGTCGGCCCACTGGTCCTGGCTGCCGTACTCGCCCCTGCTGCGGTGCTCGGCGTACTCGGCCGGGAAGACCCACATCGCGATGTTGGCCTCGCAGTCCTCCTCGTACCAGCCGTTGGCGTTGCGAAGCGGCGCGGGCACCAGCTTGTTGCGCTGCGGGGACAGCTTGATGCCGCCGTGGCCGGGGGTGCTGACCTCGGCGATGCCGTCGGCGACGGCGTAGACGGCATCGGCCGCACCCCAGGGGGTGCGCGAGCCGATCTTGACGTCGGCGGAGCCCCAGTCCTGGGCAGGAGCGAGGGTGACGGTGCTCTCGGCCCTGGCCTCGGTGGCGAACTGGCCACCGGTGACGATGCCGGCGGGCTGACGGGTGCGGTTCGCGATGCTGGTCATGCCCGGTAGATGTGCGGGGCAGCAAGGTCAGGCGGGAAGAACCTGAACCTCGGACAGGTCCGGGTCCCGCTCGGCGAGCCGGGCGACCCTGCGGGCGGAACGCTCCCGCATCGGCGCCGGCGCCAGCCGCAGCTGCAGCACGGTACGCAGGTCCAGCCCGACCTCGAAGCTGACGTACACCGCGGTGCCGTCATGGCGGGCGGCGGTCACGACGAACAGCTGCTCGCCGCCCAGGCTCACCCCGGACTCGGCGCGCCGGGAGCGGGCGAACTGACCGCCGTCGCGAACACCGGCGGGCTGGCGGCTACGGTCAGTCGGCGGCATCACGCCCGGGGCGCGCGGTTCAGTGGGTGAAGTCATACAGCTCGCCTCCGTAGGGCTCGTCGTCGAAGACCGTGTCGAACTCCACGAGCACCTCGGTGCGGCCCTCGCGGATTGCCTGAGCGACGCGGTGGTGACCGTCGGCGATCTCCCACCGGGTCGGGTCGTCCTCACGGGCGCGGACCAGCACCGGCGCCTGCGGTGTGTCGCTGACCCGGCCGGAGACGAGCACCTCGCGCATCGCCTCGGCGGTGGTCACCAGCTGGGTCAACGGCAGCGGGCCGACCTCGCCGTCACGTCGACCACCCCAGGTGGGTCGCTCGATGCGCTCGGGCGGCATCGGGGAGGTCTCGTACCAGCCGCCGCCGAAGGTCGAGAACGTCGGGGTGTAGCGGTGCTGCCCGCAGGCATAGCGTGGCTCGCCGACCTTGCCTCGCGGGGTGTGCGCCTGCGCCTGGGTCACGGCCGGGCTCGCGCACAGCTCGCAGACGGGCGCGCCCGTGCTCAGCGACACCGGGGTCTCAGTGCGGGCCTCGGTGGTGAACTGGCCGCCTGCCGAGGTGCCGACGGGCCGCCGCTTGCGGTCCGGGGCGGTGGTCATGCCCGCTAGATGTGCGGGGCGCCGGTCCAGGTCGAGCAGGTGCGCCTCGATGTCTCTACTCGCCGCGATCGATGGCCGCCACGACACGGTGGTGCCCATGAGCACTCAACGGTTGCCCTCGTGCGCCACGACCCACGGCAGGTCAACACCTTCCGGGACGCAGCCGGTCAGCTGCCGCGCGACGTGCTCGGCCAACACCCGCCGCTACGTGCGCCGCATCCCCGCCAGCGGGACGCGCGCGACGCTCATGCCAGGTCCGGCAGTGCCTGATGTGCGGCCGCCAGCACGTCGCCACGGTTCGGGGTCTGCCGGTCGACGCTCAGGTCGGCCGCACCGACGGTGACCCGGTCGACCTCGGTGAACTCGCGCACGTTGATCACCGACACCACCAGGTGCTCGGTGTCCTGGACGCTGACCGGCACGCACACCGGCTCCAGGTGTGGCAAGGACTCGTCATCGGCGTCCCATGCCGGCACGAACATGCCATGCGGGTCAGTGTCGTGGACCCGGGCGCGGCGGATGCGCAGCGCGGTGGCGCGCTCATCGAGCAGCGCGCGGGTGCGGTGCGGCTGAGTGCGGTCCTCGCGACGCTGCGTCGTCCAGCGCAGCTCGCTGGCCAGGGACGCCAGGCCGACGGGGGTGGCGTCCACCCGGGAACGCAGGGTGTCGCGCTCGGCGACGTGCTCGCGCAGGCGGGCCTTGCTCAGGCCGGAGGAGATGCGCTGGGCGGCTACCTCAGCCTGGGCCAGCAGCGGGCGCAGCACCTCGTACTCGGTGAGCCCGGTGTCCAGGTGCCGGTTCACCTCCTCGAACGCCGCGGCAGCCAGGGGCGGCGCCAGAGCGATGCCAGGCTCCGACCGAGGCATGGTGGTCCACCGGCCGCCAGTGCTCACACCTGCCGGAACGCGTGCCAGGTTCGCCACCATGCTGGGGTACATGTGCGGGGTCAGCCGCGCGAGGTGTGCGTGATGCGCCCGGCACGATGCGACCGGAGCCCACGCGCACGCACGCCCGCAAGCTGTGCTTCCAGCTGCTCGATGCGGGTGTCCATCGCTCGCCGGGTGCGGGCGGCGACTGCGGCCTGCTGCTCGAGCCAGGTGACATGCCGGTGCAGCGTCTCGATCTCCTCACGCAGGTACCGCTTCGGGTCGTAGTCCGGGACCATCCACGCGGCGCGACCGGGCTCCTCGAGCCAGACCCGCAGCTGACCGAGGTCGCCGTGTTCCCAGCGGAGGAACCCGAGGTCCGTCAGCTCCTCGACGGCCTTGCGGTGCTGCTTGCTGAACGTCCAGAACGTCTCACCGAGCCGGACCCGAGCGACCAGGGTGTCCATGACCAGGTCGGCCCTGGCGCTCAGCTTCGCAGCGTTGCTCAACGTGCTCTCCTTGTGGTCGGTGCGCTGCTCACGCCGCGGCGTCGCTGGCGGGCTCGTTGGCGGGCAAGATGTCGTACTTCACGCGCGTGATGACGGTCTGGTCACGATCGGCGTAGACGCTGTGGTCCTTGACCGTGCCGCCGGTCAGGGCCAGCTGCTGGCCGGCGTCGAGCTCCTTACGACCGGAGGCGAACCACTTCACCTCGTGCCCGGCCTCGTCGCGCATGATGACCAGGGTGTTGACGCCGCCGTAGTAGGAGTAGGGGTCGTCGAGGTAGCTGACCTTGGTCACGGTGACCGTGTGGTCCTTGATCTTTTCTCCCACGGGCGCCATGTGACCGGGGACGTAGTCGGCGAGCTTGCGTTCCCGCTCCACCCGGTGGCCCTTCTCCCGGGCCCACGCCGAGACGGCGGAGGCGAGGATGCCGACGTGACGGGTGCCGGTCCATTCCTGGGCGGCCAGGGTGCGCAGGTTGGTGGCGTAGTCGCCCTCGCCCTCGATGTCGCGAGCGAAGAGGAGGACCTCCTGCACGTCGGCATCGCTGACCTGCTGCGCGCGGGCGGCGACGTCAGCGACCTGGTCGCGCTCGTGCGGGGCCACCGACCACAGGCCCAGCGCCTTCTTCACGGTGTCGGCGGTGGCGGTGCCGGCGCCGTACTGGGCGGCGGAGGTGGACACGTAGTGCTTGCCACCCTCGGTCGCGGCGATCGCGGTGCGGATGACGTCCTGGGCGGTGGCGGCGTCGCCGAGGCCGGAGGAGTGCTGGGCTTCGGCCCACTCCTCGCTCTTCTCCAGGGGGTCCATGTCCAGTGTCCACAGCCCGGATGGGCGGATGCCGAGGAAGTTCTGCATGCAGGAGGAACCGACCTGCTTGATGGTGCCGTCCTCGTGCCGTACGACGTAGGTGACCGAACGGGCGCGGGACTTGCCGCAGTGGTCGCACCGGATGGACTCCGGGCGCCACCCGTTCAGCTCAGCGCCGGGCCGGGTGCGGGCCACCAGGTCAGTCTCGTTGGGGCCGGCCTGGTCCAGGGCAGCGACGAACTCCCAGCCGCCGTAGGAGATGGCCGGTGCGGACAGCTGCAGGTCGCGGTACCACCGGTCGACCCGGCTGCCCTCTGGGCCGACCCTGCGGACGTAGGGCTCACCCCAAGTCGTGTCGAAGCGTTCCTCGATGCCAGCGCGATGCAGGCGCCGGTTGGCCTTCTCGATGCGGTGCTTGGCGTCCTCGACAGCGAACTCGGGGATCTCATAGCGGGGCGTGTAGGCCTCGACGACCTGCTCTTCGGCCACGTTCGTAGCCGTCAGGGTGACGGCGGTCTCGGCCTTGGCCTCGGTGGCGTACTGGCCACCATCACGCACGCCGGCATGGACCCGGCTGCGGTCCTGGACGGTGCTGCTGCTCATGCCTGGTAGATGTGCGGCGCACGGACGCTCACCGCGAGACGGAGCTCAGACCTGAGGCGTACCTGCGAGCTGGACGGGCACGAACCGGGTCGGCGTGCCGCCGCCGTCAGTCGCCGCCGGGTGTGGAGCCGTCGGCCGGGAAGAACTGGGACGCACGCTCCCGCTGCCCGTCCTCACCCTCGCCCCAGGCGATGGCCGCGTAGGGGCGCTCGATGCCAGCAGGTGGCACGTCGCTCAGGCCAGGCAGGTCCTCGATGGCCGGGCCACCGGCTGCGAGCAGGTTACCCAGTCCCACGGTCGCGAGCACCGGGTCACCGGCGTCGGGGGTTCCGGCCGCGACCGCGACGGGCGCACCACCGTTGGTGGAGGTGATCGTGAACAGCCTGCCTGAGCCGGACTGGCCGTACAGGACGTAGGAGTCGGCATCGGCGTACCCGACGTAGGCGCTAGCGCCGCTGAGCATCTCACCGTTGCTGTTGGCGAACACCTGTTCGTTGGCGTAGCCCAACCCCGTCGGGTCGTAGTTGGCTGCGGCAAGGGTGGCGGCATTCTTGAGGTCGAACTTCACGGCCGCGTCGTGGCCCTTGTCTCGCTGGTTCATGAAGATCGGCACCGCGATTGCGGTCACGATCCCGATGATGACGATGGTGACCAGCAGCTCAACGAGGGTGAAACCCCGGCTGCGGTCCGACAGCGCGCGCGAAAAACGTCCCATGTGCGGTAGATGTGCGGGAGTCCTAGCCCTTTGGCCGACACCCCGGTTCTGGGCAGGCTCCGGGGGCCGATCAGGCCTGATGTTGGCGGCTGGGCCGAGCCGCAGCGGTTGGAGACCGGTGTCGCCGAGCAGCCTGGCCCAGGCGGTCCGCGGGCTCCTCGGGCGCCCGCGGCGGCCCCTTTGGGCGGCAGGGAGCCGGCCTCTACGACCCGGTGTCCGGAGAACTTGCGCGCCTCGAAATGGCCGCGTTCGGCGATCTGCCTCGTGCGTTTCGCGGGCACCCCAGCCGGTGTGCCACCGACACGGACATAGGCACAATCATGGCGCCAACGGACCCATTGTGCCCATGGCGGGCCGGTGAGGCGCGGGGTCGTCAGCGGACGCGCAGCTCCGCCTCGATCGCGTCCAGCGCCGGGGCCAGGTGGGACCCGTACATGTCCGTGACGAGGTCGGGTGTCAGCGCAGCCAGGTCGCCCTCATCGAGGTCCCCGGAGTCGTACCGCGTCCAGACGACCTCCGCGGCCACCGGGATGCCGGCCTCGCGCGCGCAGTTGCGCACGTGCTCCCACGCCTCGTTCTCATCGCAGAGCCAGGGGTGCTCCTCGTGCGGCTCGACGTCGGCGATGATCTCGGCCATGCGGTCCGCGGCCGGGGCGATGAGCTGGGTGTGCCAGCGCGTGACGTCCTCCTGTGACACGGTCTCGAACCGGGCCTCCTCGACCGCCTCGCGGCCCGCCACGGTGGACAGCACCTCGTGCACGACCGGCAGCCCGGCCTGCTCGGCGACCTCGCGGGTGCCGGTGGGGGAGTCGGTCTCGAGGCCGCGGCTGCGGCGCGAGGCTGCCATCGCCTGGTCGAACTCGCGCAGCGTGCGGTCCTTGCCCGGGTGCGGGCGGGCGCTCCCGGCGATCAGGTCCGCGACGTACTCGGTGTGCTCGGGGTACCAGTCGCTCGCGCAGCCCAGCTCCGCGGCGATCGCGTTGACGCTCACCCAGTCGCGGGCGTCGTTGACGTCCTCGGGGCTGGGGTGGGCCTGCCTCCACGCGTTGAGCTGGGAGGCGTACTCCTGGCCCTCGCTGGAGTCTCCAGGGTGGGGGCGACCGGTGCGGGAGACGAGGTCGGCGATGGCGGACAGATCCTCGCCGGTGTCCCACTCCTCGGCGGTGCCGAGCTGGGTGGCGATGAGGTCGAGCACGCGGGCGTCGTTCAAGACCGTGCGCGGTGCCTTGCCCAGCGTGACGGTGGTCTCGGTCTTGGGCTCGGTGGCGAACTGGCCCCCGGTGGTGATGCCGGCGGCCTGACGGTTGCGGGCGGAGATGTCGGTCATGCCGGGTACATGTGCGGGCCTTGGAGCGGCCGATGCCGGGTCAAAGGCGCACGTGGCTCTCGTTGCGCGAGCGGTGCGTGAACTGGCCGCCGGTGGAGACCCCCGACGGAACCCGGCCTTGCGTGCCGCCGTAGAACCCGGGCGCTGGCTTCCAGTACCTGGTCAGGTGCGCGGCGCGAGGGTCGCTGGAGCCGAGCGGACCGTACCCGGCGGTGGCGTAGTCCTCGCGACGCAGCTCCCGCTGGCTGTACTCATCGTTACCGATGATGACGCCGCCGGTGCCCGGCGTCCAGCGGACCTGGGCGAGGGCGGTGAACAGGGACTGGGCAGCGCGACCGCGGCGGGCGTGCTCGGCCTGGTTGTTGCCCCAGCCGGAGTCCCAGTGGACCGACGACGTCTTGCGGTCGAAGGTGATCGTGGCGCCGGCGTCCACCTCGAAGACCATGGTGCTCGGGGTCGGCAGCGGCAGGTCGGTGACCAGGACGCGGCGCGGCTTGTCATAGCCGACGCGCAGCAGCAGGTCTTCCAGGGCGTCCGCGTCGTCCCGCAACTCATCTGCCTGCTGCCACTGCGCCGGGGAGGAGCCCGGCCTCGATGGGGTGTTGGAGAGCTCGTCCACCTGCGCGAGCGTGGCTTGATAGTGCTCACGGACGGCCTGGCGGTACGCGCCGGGGTCGGTGCGCTGCTTGCGAGTCAGCCCGCGCCAGAACTCCTGGCTCTGGGCGCGCACGCGCTCCTTGCCGCTGCGCTCGATCCAGAACACTGCGGCATGCACCCGACCGAACTCAGGCGGCGGCAGGATGATGGTGCCGCTCTCCCAGGTGTCGTTGCTCACGGAGACCTCCAGGTCATCAGGGTTGGGCCGCTGTTTGCCAGCAGGTGCGGTGGCGTTGGTGGTCTCATGCGGCCCTTGCCGGCAGACCCTCGGTCAGCTCCGGGACGCGGTCGAGGCGCTGCTCGATGAGCGCGATGTACGGGGTGTGCGACTCCACCAGGGTCGCCTGCACGCCGCGTGCCGCAGCGACCTCACCCGTGGTGCCAGAGCCTGCGAACGGGTCGAGCACGTGCATCCCTGGTGCAACCAGCAGGTCCACCAGCCACGCCATGACCGACAGCGGCTTGACCGTCACGTGCTGCACGCCATCCACGACGGGCCGCTCGGTGACGTGCGCGCGGCCGGCGTAGTGGAACGTCGGGAAGAACCGCGCCCGCTCACCGAGGCCAGCCACAGGGCAACCGTCGACGCACGGCCCGTCCTGCACGCAGTCGGGCAGGTGGCAGGCGAGGAGGTTGGCGGGGAACCGACCCGGAGCGTCGTAGTCGGCGCGCACGAGCATCGTGACGTCGCCGTAGGTGTTGCCCTTGCCGTAGGTGCGCCCACCGGTCGTCGTGGCGTGCTGGTTCTTGCCCTTCGACTCCGCCTCGTCCTCCGGCGAAGCGAACGGCACCCGCACCGCGTCCACATGCAGACTTCCGGCGCCGTGGCGCACCAGGTTCGACAGAAGCGAGTCCTCCAGCGGCTTGCGCGCCAGCAGCACCGGCTCCTGCGCCGCCTTCAGACCAGGCGCCCAGCCACGCCACGCCTCGGCGTGCTCGGCGGGCGCTCCCGCGCGTTCGAGCGCCACGCCGGAGTCGGTGACCTTGGCCATGTTCGACCCGCACACCCAGGCCAGCAGCTGGTCGCGCATCTCGAACCCGGCCAGTCGGATAGACATCCCCATCAGGTCCACGGTGCGCGGCGCGGCGAAGCACGCCAGCCACCCGCCAGGGACCAGGACGCGGCGGACCTCATCCCACAGCGCCGGGGGAGGGACGAACCGGTCCCAGGTCTTCCCGGACATGCCTCGTCCGGCTGCCGGGACGTAGGCTCGGTCACCGGCCAGCCATGCGCTCAGTGCCGTGGCCACCTTCGTCGCCGGCAGGTCGGCCAGCCCGTACGGCGGGTCGGTGATGACCGCGTGCACGCTGGCCTCAGGCATGCCTTGTAGGACTTCAAGAGCGTCGCCGTGCCAGAGGTTGACGGCACCCTCGCGCACCAGGACCGGTTCGGACACGATGTCTTCCGTGCAGCCGGGGCTCAGGCGGCGATCGCCGAGGAGGGGCCGTCCGTGTCCGTCGCCGTGGCGAGGAGACGATGGATGGCGTCGGCGCGGCCGGCCGCGTCATGCAGGTAGTCGTCGAAGTCGGCGTCGCGGCGCTCGAGCTCGGCGGGGTCCTCGGTGTCCGCCAGGACGGGGTAGGGCTGGTAGCCCGCCAGCAGCTCACGCACTCGCGCCAGGGCCTGCGGGGCGGTCAGCGGGGTGACCTCGTCGAGCTGCTCGTCGGTGTCCTGGCGGTGGCTGTCGGGGAAGCGCATGCCTGGTGGATGTGCGGGGCGGCTCGCACTGGGTGATGAGATGCGTCGCGCCGCAGCGGGAGAGTCGGTGTCAGGCCAGGGTGCGCAGGGCCTCAGCGATTGCGTCAAGCTTCGCGGCGGCGGTCTCCAAGTGGAGGCGGTGGGCGTCCTCGTCGTCGTACACAGAGAGCGTGTCCTCGCTCGAGGTGAACGGCTCGTAGCCGCCCAGCAGCTCCTTGATCTTCTCCAGCTTCTCCGAGGCCGACGAGTCCGCCTCCGGGTCGCCGTCGAAGACCGGGGCATCGTTGAGGTTCACCCGGACGCGGCCGGTGGCGTGGGTGTCGATCTGAAACACCGGCACGCCGTCATCACCGACCCAGGTCTGGACGGTGCCGGCGCCGGCGGGGTGCTCGAGCTCGGTCGCCTCGGACTTGCCGGCCTCGAAGGCCTGCTCCTGCTCGCGCTCCCCGCGGCCGTCGTGGTAGCTCTCCCAGTCCTTCGCGTTCCAGCTGAACGCCTGGGCCAGGGTGTCGACGTCGTCACCCTCGTACTCCCACGGGTCGACGTCGACCAGCACGTCGGCCGGGTCGGTGACGTAGACGGTGTCGGCCGCAGGCAGGCGGACGCCGATCTTGTCCGGGAAGCCCGGCACGTCGTGCGTCACCTCGCCGTGCAGCCACGAGCCGTTGCTGTCCCACGGGTTGCGGATGGCGGCCCGGGTGCCCTCGGCGAGCGGCTGCGGCCCGGCCTCGAGCTCGACCGGGGACTCCGTCTTGGGCTGGGTGGCGAACTGTCCGCCGGTGGCCACGCCCTGCTGGACGCGACGGACCTGGGACGCATCGAAGGTGCTCATGCCGGGTAGATGTGCGGATCAGCCGACCCGGCCGAACCCCTCAGCGAGCAGCGACTCCAGGTGCGAGCGGCCGGGCTGCTGAGGCAGCTGCCGACCCAGCGACCAGGAAAGCTGTTCACCCAGACGCCGCAGCACACCGTCCAGCTCCTGAGGGTCGGAGACGGTGATGTCGCCGTAGTCGGTGTGCACCCGTGCCGCGACGACACCAGAGTCATCCACGCGCAGCCGGACCGGCCGCGGGCGCGGCGTGGATCCGTCGGCGACCTCGAGGTAGGTACGCCCATCGACCACGAAAGCCTGGACGCGCACGACCTCGTGGGGTGCGCGGCCGGCCGGCAGAGCTCCCATCTGCGGGTTGTTCAGCACGGCGTCGAAGGCACGCTGAACCCGGGCCTGACGGGTGATGTCGGCGACCAGGGCCTTGATGGTGTCCGGGTCCGCGGTGCGGTGCGGGTCGTAGGGGCTGTTGGTGGCATCAGCCTTGCAGCCGCAGTCCTCCAGCTCCGGGGTCTCCCACTCGGCGCGAGCGTCCAGGCCAAGGGCCTCGCCGTCGGCGCGTGCCCTGAAACTCAGCTGCACGGTGGTGTCCCCGTCAGGTGCGCTCACGCGCACGAGCTGCCCACCCGGGCCCGCAAGGTCGACGGCCAAAGAGAGCCGATCGATCGTGACGTTCTCGATGCGAGTGCCCAGCGCCTCGGCCAGCGCCACTGCGCTCCTGGCGATCGCTGCCTCCTGCGGGTCAGGCCCGGCCAGGAGGACGCCGGTCTCAGTCTTGGGCTCGGTGGCGAACTGGCCACCGGTGGAGACGCCGGCGGGCTGACGGTTGCGGAGAGTGTCGCTCATGCCTCGTTAGATGTGCGGGCTCAGTCGGCCAGCCGTAGCAAGGTCAGCTGCTCGCCGTCGTCGAACCGTGGCCGGTACACGGTGCGGTCGGACCACATCTGAATGTCGTCGGTGAACGGGTCGGCCCCCTCGGCGAGCTCGGCGTAGGAGCCGGTGCTGACCCGGCTCACGCCAGGGGCGCGCAGCTGCTGGGACGCGAACGGGCGCCACCCGTGGTGAGTGGCGAGCTCGCGCAGTCGGTCCTCGGGGTGGCCGGCGCCGCGCACCACCATGACGGTCGCGGTGGTGCCGTCGAGCTGTTGGAGCTCGCCGGTGCCGACGTGCTCGATGGCCTCGAGCGCGGCATGGCGCAGCTGGTGGGCGTAGTGATCCATACCGAACTGGACCTCGGTGCAACCACAGCCGCCGTAAACCTCCAGCGCCGCTTCGGCCTCGGTCCAGATCCCCGTGCCGATAGTCGCCACGCTCAGAGGTGCGAGCTCGCGCAGCAGGGCCGCTGCTGCGGCCGGGTCCTCGTCCAGGGTGCGCAGCGCGGCCCGTAACGCCTCGGCGCGGGTCATCTCCGTCATGAGGTCCGTATGTGCGGCATCACCACCGCGCCACCGCGGCGGCGCGATCGATGCTGCCCAGTGCCCCCTCGTGGACCCAGACCCGGTTGCGGGCGGCCGCAGTGACCTCGGTCAGCACACCGGAGCGGGCCAGCTGGTCCAGGGCCCGGTGCGGTGCCGCCCCGGTCAGACCGGTCAGCTGCCGCACCGTCGGCGCGTCGAGCACGGGGTGCTCGGGCAGCAGGTCCAGCACCCGCCAGGCGGCCGCGTGCGGTCGGATCGCTGCGGTGAGCCGGTCGCGGGCGGCGTCCACGTGGTCGGCCAGGTCCGCCTCCAGGTCGGTGATCGTGCGCGCGGCGGCCAGAGCCGCCCGGATGAAGGTCTCCACGATGGGGGTGGCGTCGCCGTCCCGGAAGGCGCGTAACGCCTCGATGTAGCCACGGACGTCAGCGAGCAGCCCCACCGACAGCGGCGCCGGCCCGGGCCCGTGCATGCCGGCGCCGGCCAGGGTGCTTTGGACCAGGGCTCGGCCGACGCGGCCGTTGCCGTCCCCGAAGGGGTGGATGGTCTCCAGCTGGGCGTGCACGATCGCGAGCAGGGCCAGGGCGGGGATGTCCTCGCGGACGGCCAGGCGGGCCAGGTCGGTCATCGCGGCTGGGACGCGGTCGGAGCGTGGTGGGACGAACGCGGCGGTGGCCGGGCTGCTGCCGGGGCGTCCGATCCATACCTGCTGGGTGCGCCATGCTCCGGCGCGCCCGGCCCAGGCCGGATCGGTCCCGAGCAGGGCCTGGTGGCAGGTCAGGGCCAGGTCATCCAGGGTTCCGGGTGCGCTGGCGGCAGTCTCGGTAGCTGTCGCGGCGGCTGCGGTCAGTCGCGCTGCGTGGTCGGTGCGGCGCCCGAGCTGGGCCATGCCGACCTCGAGCGCGTCGGCCACGACACCCTCGATGCGGGAGGAGGCCATCGCTTCCACCATGGCCAGCGGCCGGTGCAAGGTGGCGCGGGCACCTGCCCGGGCGAGCGCGACGCTGGCCTGGCACACGCGCGCGCTCAGCGCAGTGGGCAGGTCGAGCTCGATGCTGGCCAGCGGAGCGACCACGGCGGCCAGGTACGGATCCTGCAGCGCGGTGCGGGTCGAGGTCCACACCTGCGGCTCGCTCGTCACAGCCGGCACGCTCACAACCGAGAACACGGAACCTCCTTGCTTTCAGTTCTGCACAGAACCGATGCTAGCGGGGATGAATGTTGCATTAGGGCGCCTCATGCGGCGGCATCCTCAAGCCTGCGGACGAAGGCGATGAGCTCCTGCGCCAGGCAGACGGCCGCGGGCAGCGGCTCGTTGTCCTCGTCATAGCGCCTGGGCACCGCGCGCTCGACCAGGGTGCGCATCGCACCGGAGCGGGTCTGCTCGAGGAACGTCACACGCTGGCCGCCCTGGTCCAGATCGACGAACACCGCGTCGCGCCACGGGTCCGCCACACCGGCGTCCAGGAGCGCCAGCAGCGAGCCTGGGATGTGGGGGCTGACGAACGGTTGCACCACCCGGGTGCCGACCCGCACCGCAGCAGAAGAGGTGATGGTGCGCTCGGCGCCAGGCACCGGGTCGCGGTAGGCCGCGGTCGGGTGGGAGGTAACCAGGTCCGCGACCTCGTCCAGGACGTCGTGCGCCAGGCGCAGCTGCTGCCTCGTGTCCATCATGACCTCTGGATGTGCGGCAACGGGGATTGGGCGTTCGGACTCACCGACGAGCGTCGTCACGGCGGCGCGGACCTCATGGGCCTGCCTGGCCATCTCCTCCTTGACGAGGAACGCCACGTCCCGCAGCAGGCTGTGCACGTTCAACCGGAAACCGGTGATGCTGGACGCGGCGGACCTAAGACTTCTCGAAGGTGGTCATGCCGAGGTAGATGTGCGGAACGGGACGCACCGCTGTGGTGCGTCCCGTTCGCGAAGTCCTCGGGTCAGTCCTCGGTGAACATGCGCTGGTCCTCGCGCTCCTCGGCGGCCATCGCGAACGCCTTGCCGAGCGCTACCTCGGGGTCGATGCCGCGCGTGTGAGCGAAGTGCAGCAGGTCGGTGAAGGCGTCCTGCAGCGCGGTCTCCGGCTCGGTGTCGACCTCGTCGACCCAGGCGCGCAGCACCCGATCGGCGCGCCGGGCGCCGTTGTCGGCGGGGCGGGTGTCGTCAACCTGCGGGCGGCCGCCGGCCGCGATGGTGAGCACCTTGGACTCCACGGCACTCCTGGCCTTGGCATCGACCTCGAACTGCAGCACGTCGACGTTCTTGCGCAGGGTGGTGCCGTAGGCGATGAGGGCATCGCGCTCATCCGAGGAGATGCTCTCCCCGTCATACAGGCCGTCGGTGATCGTGTCGCCATCGCCCCAGAACAGGACCGCGCCGATCCGGTCGGTGGCAACGGTGAGGGTGATGTCGTCGGACTCCGGGTCCCGGTCGTAGGACAGCTCCGGCTCACCGAGCGAGGCGGGAAACGGCGGCAGCGGCCTCATGTAGCTCGTCGACAGCTGCGCGGTGGCATTGATGTCGACACGAACCAGGGGAGCGGTCGCAGTCGCGAGGGAGA
>Ga0233380_1000393_pt1 | contig 23637 bp, 17 predicted proteins | sample ElkDunMinimDraft_9_FD_191541 | JGI IMG/M metagenome (GOLD analysis project Ga0233380, IMG submission 191541) | Fecal eukaryotic communites from dung pellets of Tule Elk in California, USA - Elk Dung F36 | ecosystem: Host-associated > Mammals > Digestive system > Large intestine > Fecal | place... | reverse complement strand
GGTCGAAGATGTCTGATTGTATGGCCTCGTAAGGCACCCAGTCGGTGGTGTTGGTGAAGCAATAGATCTCCAGCGGCAGGCCGTCGGAGGTGGGCGAGAGCTGACGCACGATCAGCGTCATGCCGGTATGAACCCCGGGATGATTACGCAGATAGCGCTCGACGTAGGCACGGAAGGTTCCGATATTGGTCACCCGACGCGTATTCACCGCTTCCATGCCCCGCGTCTCGAGTTTGCGGTTCCAGTCGTCGATGTCCTTTTCCTTGTCAGTCAGGTACTCATCCAGCAGATTGAAGCGATGCAGATGGCTCACTTCTTCTGCATCCAGAAAATGCACACTCTGCTGATCCAGCATCAGCGCCCGCTTGATGCGCCTTCCCCCGGACTCGCTCATCCCGCGCCAGTTCTTGAAGGGGTCAGTGATGAACTTGCGGGTGGGTACCGTGGTAATGGTCTTGTCCCAGTTCTGGATCCTCACGGTGTGCAGGGCGATATCGATCACGTCGCCATCGGCGCTGAGGTTCGGCATCTCCACCCAGTCGCCCACCCGGATGATATCCCCCGAGGATATCTGCACACTGGCCACCAGCGACAGCAGGGTGTCCTGGAACACCAGGATCAGCACGGCAGCCATCGCGCCAAGGCCAGACAGCAGGATCAACGGCGAGCGATCCACCAGCGCAGCAATGCCCAGCACCACCGCCACCGCGTAGACGACGATCGTCACCACCTGGATATAACCCTTGATGGGACGGATCTTCGCATCCGGCTTGCGCTGGTAGAGAGTGTTCACCAGCCACAAGGCCCTGCCGATGGCCAGGGCGACCATCAGGACGATGATGGCGCTGCACAGGTTGCGGACGACGATGACCACTTCCGGCGGGACGCCGGGTACCGCCAGGATGCCTATGGCGATAATGATCGCTGGAACAATGTTGGCGAGCCGCGCAACGATACCTGCCTCGCGCACGACCGGGTCGGCACCAAGAGGGGTGGCACTGAGGGCTTTATAAATGCCGCGCACCAGAATGCGCTTGACGATCCAGTTGGCGATCCACGCGACAAGGAGCAGCAGGGCGATGCTAAGAAGGGTAAAAAGTTCGGGGTATTGCTGAAGCCACTCAAGGCTTGCTGTGTATTGCTGTGGCATTGGTCCCTCAATTGGGCGACCCGGCACCAACCTGGCAACGGGTCACGGGGTCAGGGCACCCTTTTTAGAAGGTGCCGTTGATTTTCAATGACAGTACGCGACCGGATGTCCCGCACTGGTCTTCGACCTCCTCGATTATGCCACTGGTGATCGGCCCAAGGAACCGTTGCCGCTCCCGACAGGAATTGTTGTTGGTGGCATTGCGGGCATCAAACCGGAAAGTAAGACCATTGAAAGCGACGAACTCGACAAATGCCGACACGTTCGGATCACCTGACGACAGCTCAATATCGTCGATATCGTAGCGCTTCATGTTGCCATCGAAGCGATTGTTCCAGTTCAGGCCGTAGTTCATGCGCAAAGAGGGGATGTCGTGACGGAATCCCAGTTGCAGACGCCCGCGGTTGTAGGTCTGGAAGCGCCGCTCGATTCCCAGGAAAGGATCGGTGATCTTGGAGTCCTGCACATTCAAGTCCGAAGTTACCAGCAGGTTGGGCATACCGATAATGTTCATGCGGAGACTGCCACTGAGGTTGAGGCCATACATCGTGCCGTCACCAATATTGCCGTTGGCTGACTGCAGATTGGTGGGCGACGGGGAAATATCGATACGTTCGATGACATCGGTATGCTTCATCCAGAACACATCCCCATCGACCACACCGACATCATTAGGCAGACGGTATTCGAAGCCCAGCTGCGTTTTCAGCACCTGTTCCTGACGCAGGTTGGCGTTGCCCGCCTGGGTATTGTCATCGATGTCTTCATTGTCGCTGGCAGCCACAAAGTCGCTGAAGCTGAGCTGCCGGACGGACTTCTCGAGGTTCCAGTTGATCTGGAAAATCGGGGTGACATCGAAGCGCCAGTCCACCTTCGGTTTGACGAAGCTGAAGTCGCGCTGGTTGTAGACATCCCCGGTCTGGGTAATTTCGGACATTTCGTACACCAGCGAGCTCTCCAGCGACATGCGTGAACTCAGCTGCCAGTTGTGCACGATGAAGGGCTCGTAGCGGATCTCCTCCACCACGGCATTGGCGTTGGCGATATGCTGTGGCACCAGTCCGCCGTGATTGGGAGAAGGAATCCCGTTGCCAAACTTGAGCCCCAGCCGCAGATGGGAATCCAGCGTGGTCTGGGCACGCTCCACCCCGAACTCGATATCCTGGCGCTGCGCCACGCCCATCGTGTAGGAGCTGCGCACGATGCGCTCTTCGGTGATCGAGGCGTCGCGCAGGAACAGGGTCTTGTCCTGGTCGCCATCGTCGAGGATGTCATAGCGCGTCCGCTCGCTCACCTCATCTTCCTGGTTGGCGATGAACAGTATCTTGAAGCGATGACCATTGTTGAAGTTGTATTCGTAGTCCCCGCCGATTTCCCAGCTGCGGTCCTCGCCGGGAATGTCCTCCCACTGGGTAGTGGTCCTGGGCGGATCGACCCGCAGGTCAGTGGTCTGGCGGGTGACCTCCGTGGGGTCGTCCTCTTGGGCATATAGCGCATTGACCCGCACGCTGCTGTTGCCGCTGATGTCATAGCTCAGGTTGGTGGAATAGGAATAACTGGTCTGTTCGCGGATTCGGTCTTCACGCACCTCGTCGTTCAGGGACCAGTCCCCCAGCCGGCTGCTTTCCTTGCTGACATAGTGATCGTAGCGGGGTTCGGCCTGCGCGCTGAACACAAAGCCAAGGTCTCCCAGCCGTCCGCTGTAAGAGATGGAACCGCCCGGCTGCACTTTGTGGTCCAGATAGCGGTCGGCGTTGATCTGATAGGAAATGCTGGTGTTGTCCATGGCCTCCAGCAGCACCACGTTGATCACCTGGCTGCTGCCACTGACGTCCAGCTCGCCGGAAGTGCCGCGAATGATCTCGATGTAATTGACCTGCGCAGCACTGATCCTCGACAACGTAGTGCTGGCCTGATTATCCTTGCCTGCCATGCGCTTGCCATCGATCAGGATTTGCTCACCGCCGCCGCCCCCCAGCCCGCGACCGCCGCCACCGGATCCCTGCGACATGTTCATGGCGCCGGTGGGAGAGCCCACTCCGGGGATGCGGTTGAGCATGTCCTGCGCGGTCATTGGCGACCACTCGCTGAAATAATCAGCGGGGTAGCGGACAGTGGCATCGCCACCGACAATCTGGGCTTGGACAGAAGAACAGAGCACTATAAGACTGGCTGCGATGGATGCAGACAGCATGGACCTGTTAAGCATGGACCTGTGAAGAGAGCGGATCATTATTGTTATTATCCTTGCTGTATAGATATATCTGCGTACGCTAATCAAAAAGCGCCCCCTATGCAATCCCGACAGGAAGAGAGAATTGTTAGAGTTTCAACACATTATTGAAGTCACCGCGCCCGCCGACAGGCGCATGGCGCACATGACCCGTCAACAACTCTGGGAAGGGCTGGTGTTCCGCACCCGCTATCCCGCCCAATTCAATGCAGCCGTCACTTGCCGCCTTGGCGAAACCACCCGCGGCGGCTTCGTGCGCTTTCTCGATCTTGGCGGGACAGAACTGCGCGACGAGGTCCTCCTGATCGATCAGCAGGAAATCCGCACCTCAACCGGCACCTCCCAGAGCCTGTTTGCAGAGAGCATCACCAAGATCGAAGAGCCTGAGCCGGGCCACCTGTTCGTCCGCTTCATCTACCGCCGCGACCCCGTCGAGGTAGAGAGTGGCATCGACGTCAATGAGTATCTGAAAACCGCCTATGTGCAGAGTGACCGCGAAGCGGTCGATAGAATCCGGCGCTTCGCGGCGGACGGCCTGCCCAGCCCGGGCACCTGGCGCCAGTAAACACAGATTGCCAGCCGGTTGTCATCGCTGGCGCCCGTTGTTGTCATGCCCGGGGAAAGGTGTTTGAATTCCATCGAAGCCCAAGCACACCATTCACTTCGCACATGGAACGATTGCAGACGATGACCACCATCCCCGTTTCCCAGCACTGGCGCGTCGAGAAAGATAACGACAACATTCTCTGGCTTTTTCTCGACCGCAAGGGGGAAACCGTCAACTCGCTTTCCACCGAGGTCATCCTCGAGCTGGATGCCCTGGTTGCCCACGCCGAGCAGAACCTGCCCGCTGGCATCGCCATCCTTTCCGACAAGAGCAGCGGCTTTATCCTCGGCGCCGATGTCCGCGAGTTTGGCAATTTCACGGACGCGACAGACGTCATTGCCTCCATAGAACGGGTCCACACCATATTCACCCGGTTGGAGAAGCTGATGTGTCCCGTGGTCGCGGCCTTCGAGGGCTACTGCCTGGGTGGAGGCCTCGAGCTGGCGCTGGCCTGCAAGTACCGTATTGCCAAGGACACTCCCGCTACCCGCATCGGTTTTCCAGAAGTGCAATTGGGCATTTTCCCTGGGTTCGGGGGATCAGCCCGCTCCACCCGCCAGATAGGCGGACTCAAGGCCATGGAGCTCATGCTCTCCTCACGCCAGCTCAGCGCACGCCAGGCCCGCGCCATCGGGCTCGTCGACGAGGTCATCGGCCGGCACGAGGAACTGTATTGGGCCGCCCGCCGCGCCATTCTTGCCGGACGCCGCAGCAGGGGTCCCGGCCTGGTGGCCAGACTCACCAACTACGGTCCGGCCCGCCGCTTCCTGTCCCGACAGATGCGCCAGAAGACTGAAGCCAGGGTGCTCCCGGAGCACTACCCGGCCCCCTATCGCCTCATCGATACCTGGGAGCGCTTCGGCGATGACACGACCGCGATGATGCGCGCCGAGGCTCGCGCCGTTGGCGAGCTGATGGTGACGCCGGAAGCCGCCGGTCTGCGCCATGTCTTCGAACTCATGGAACGCCTGAAGAAGGAGGGCAAAAAGAGCAGCTTCCGCGCCCGCCGCGTCCATGTGATCGGTGCCGGGGTGATGGGTGGGGATATCGCCGCCTGGTGCGTGTTGCAGGGCCTGGAAGTCAGCCTCCAGGACCGGGAGATGAAATACATCGAACCGGCCCTGCGCCGCGCCGAAACCCTGTTCAAGAAGAAGCGCCTGAAGCCCGCGGAGGTAAAAGCCGCCCTCGACAGGCTGCAGCCCGACCTTGATGGCAGCATGGTGCCCCTGGCTGATGTCGTCATCGAAGTGATCATCGAGAAGCTCGACGCCAAGCAGCAACTGTTGCGGGATCTCGAGCCGCGCCTCAAGGAAGACGCCATTCTGGCCACCAATACCTCCTCGATCCCCCTGGAGCAGATTGCCACGGCACTGCAACAGCCGCAGCGGCTGATCGGCCTGCACTTCTTCAACCCCGTGGCCAAGATGCCACTGGTGGAAGTGGTACGGGGAGAACTCAGTGACGAGGACGCGCTGCTGCGCGGCGCCGCATTCTGTGGCCAGATCAAGCGCTATCCTCTGCCGGTGCGCAGCAGCCCCGGCTTCCTGGTCAACCGTGTGCTCGCTCCCTATATGCTGGAAGCACTCATTATTCACTCCGAAGGGGTGGCGCTTGAAACGATTGATGCCGCGGCAGAATCGTTCGGCATGCCCATGGGCCCGATCGAGCTTGCCGACACTGTCGGCCTGGATGTGTGTCAGATGGTGATGAATACCCTGGGCAGCGAGGATACTGCCTCCGTCACCCCGGCCCGGGAAGCGGCCGGCAGCCGTATTCGCGAACTGGTCGAGAAAGGCCACCTGGGGCGCAAGAGCGGCCGCGGCCTTTACGTCTGGGAGGAGGACAAGGCCGTCAAGCACGGTCCCTCCGGTACACCCGCAGAGCGTCAGCAGATCAGCGATCGACTAATGAGTGTGTATATCGCTGAATGTCGCGCAGCACTGGCAGATGGGATTGTCGCCGACGCCGACCTGCTGGACGCAGGCATGATTTTCGGAACCGGCTTCCCGCCGTTCCGCGGCGGCCCCCTTTTCTACGATCAGCATCAACCGACTGCAAGCGAGGCATCACAATGAGCGCAGTGACCCAACTCAAGCGCGTCGCCATCGTCGGGGGCACACGCATTCCCTTCTGCCGTTCCAATACCGTCTATTCAGATCTCTCCAACAAGGACATGCTGTCGGACACCCTGCAGCACCTCGTGGACGAGTGCCAGTTGGGCGGGCGCAAGGTGGATCTGGTGTTGGCCGGTGCCGTGACGACCCATTCCCGCGACTGGAACCTTACCCGCGAGGCCGTCCTGAGCACCACCCTGTCGCCCGCCACCCCTGGAGTGACTCTGCAGATGGCCTGCGGCACATCGCTGGAGGCAGCGATGCTGGCTGCCGGGCGCATCGCCAGCGGACAGATCGACTGCGCCATCGCCGCAGGTTCGGACACTACCAGCGACGTCCCGCTGGTGCTGCATCCCCGCCTGGCCAGGCGGCTGACCCAAGTCAGTCAGGCGCGCTCCCTCTCTGCCAGGCTGAAAGCATTCAAGGGCTTCCGCTTCTCCGAGCTGGCACCGCAGCCCCCGGCAAACGGAGAACCTCGTACTCGCCTTTCGATGGGCCAGCACTGCGAGCTGATGGCCAGGGAGTGGGGCATCACCCGGCAGGAGCAGGACCAGCTGGCCCTGGAAAGCCATCTCAAGGGTGCTGCCGCCTATGCCGAGGGATTCTTCGACGATCTCGTATTCAGCTACCACGGCGTCGCCAGGGATAACAACCTGCGACCCGACAGCAGCCTGGAGAAGCTGGCCTCCCTCAAACCCGTCTTTGACCGCAGCGCGTCCGGCACCCTGACCGCAGGCAACAGCACACCGCTGACCGATGGCGCTGCCGCCGTTTTCCTGGCCAGCGAGGACTACGTCCGCACTCATGATCTGCCTGTGCTGGCGTGGCTGACCCAGGCCCGCAGCGCCGCAGTCGACTTCGTAGGGGGCGACGGACTGCTGATGGCACCCACCATCGCCGTAAGCGAGCTGCTGGAGGTCACCGGCCTCGCCCTGCAGGACTTCGACTTCTATGAGATCCACGAGGCTTTCGCCGCCCAGGTCCTGTGCACACTCAAGGCCTGGGAAAGCGAGGATTATTGCCGCAACGTTCTGGGACGCCCAGCCGCCCTTGGCGCCATTGACCGCAGCCGCATGAACGTCAAGGGTAGCTCTCTTGCTGTTGGCCATCCATTTGCCGCAACAGGCGCTCGGATTATCGGCACCTTGGGCAAACTGTTGCAGCAGCAGGGACAGGGTCGCGGCCTGATCTCCATCTGCACCGCGGGAGGCATGGGTGTGGCGGCGATTCTGGAAGCCCCATGACATAATCAGGCCGCGCCACTCCTGACACACAGTGTTGCATTTTTCCTCTCTGGCTGGTTGCCAACGCGAGACGGTCTGATAAATTATCCTTCCTGAATCAATTGGGAAACCCTGATCGATTTCCGTCCATCCTGGCGGAGAAAGTGCGAGGTGAGCCGTTTTTCCGAGGCTTGCGTAATACGGCAAGTCCTGTTTCAATCTGCGGTCTCAGCTATGTAAAACAAGAATATTCTGCTAATACGGGAGACATACAATGATAAGAAAATGTCGGACAGTTGTTGGCCTGGCACTGGGCGCCGCCCTGATGACAACCAATATGATTCCTGCCCTGGCTCAGACAGGCTCCGCTGCAAACAATCCCCTGGGCCTGCGCCCGCCATCAGGTCTTGATGTCATTCCCATCATGGAGGGAGCATACGACAACGAGGATGGCTCGTTCACCGTATCGTTCGGTTATCACAACAGAAACCGCGAACAGGCGCTGGATATTCCTTTCGGCCCAAACAACTATATCGAACCGGCCCAGTTCGATGGGATGCAACCGACCCATTTCTCTACCGATCGTCACACAGGCGTGTTCACGGTGACCGTGCCGGCCTCCATGCGCAATGAAAGCATCTGGTGGCACATCAAGACCGGTAACAACGAAACGCTGAAGGTACCGGGCAGATTCGGCAAGATGGGCTACACCCTGGACAAGGCACCCCGGCCGCAGGGCTCCATCTCTCCCCGCGCATGGTTCGTCGAGGGAGGCCCCAAAGCTTCTGACCCGGAAGGCCAGATGTCCGACACGGCTCTGACCGTGTCTGCCGGAGAGCCTATCCAGCTGACTGCCCACGCCGACGATCCTTCGATACGTGACATGACGGATCCACGCAACGCCAAGCCTATCCCCCTGCGTATCTCCTGGTGGCACCATCAAGGCGCCGGCAGCGTTACCTTTGCCCGTCATGAGACCACTCCCGCGCCGGAGCAGCCTGCGCCAGGCTCTCGCGCACGCCCGCTGGGCGAGCACGAAGTCAAACTGATCGACGGCAAGGGAACCGCGCACGTATATGCCACTTTCTCCCAACCGGGCGAATACATGATTCGCACGCTGGTGGATAACTGGGATGCCACAGACAGCACCGAGGCAGACCAATGCTGCTGGACAAATCTGTTCCAGAAAGTAACAGTAACCCCTTAACCCATGATTTAGAACGATAAAACCAACCGTTTGATCTGTATTTATGGATCAAACGGTTGACTGGTAACAATTAGTCACAACTACCATAATGAATGAGTGGACTTTCATACTGGAACGGATTTACATTTCAGCGACTGCTCACCTACATTCCGAGGAGAGGATCATGACAATAAAGCAGTGTTGGAAAGAAAATCAACGCTCAAGGAAAGCCATGATAGGCTTTGCAATCCTTACAGCGTGCGGGCTCAGCGCCCACGCACAAGCACAATCAGGCGCCCTGTCTATCGACACGGGAGCAGTAACCTACGCCGATCATGTAGCGACGATCATCAATGAGAACTGTGTAGTTTGCCACCGCGAAGGCGGTATTGGACCAATGCAGTTTGAAAACTACGAGCAAATCCGCCCTTGGGCGCCGCTCATTCAGTACAAGGTGGCGAGTCGCGAGATGCCCCCCTATGCTTATGACCACGGCATCGGCATCCAGGATCTGCAAGGTGACTGGCGTCTCTCCCAGGAAGAGATTGATACCATCAGCACATGGGTAGCCCAGGGTGCTCCGGAAGGTGACTGGGGTGATCGCACACCAGCGGAGCCGGATATTCCCAGCCTTGACGAGTGGAACTTCGCTGCCGAGTTCGGTCAACCAGACGTGATTCTTGATTCCCAGCCCATCGACGTTCCCGCAGTGGGCAACGACATGTGGCACCGTCCGTACGTGCTCACCGGCATGGAAACAGACCGCTGCATCAAGGCGGTACAGGTAAAACCCCGCGCAGATGCAAAATCAGTTGTCCACCACGCCAACTCTGACCTGGAAATCCTCAACCCTGAAACCGGGGAATATGAAGACTACGGCCAGCTGACCGAGTACGCGATGGGCAAATGGGGCGAAATCATGCCGGAAGGCGTATGCCGCACCCTGCCAGCCAATTCCCGCGTTCGCTGGGACATCCATCTGTTCCCCGGCGGTGTCGGAGCCACGGCTCCTGGCGCCATGATCGAGGACAACGTGGTTGAAATCGGCCTGTGGCTGCACCCGGAAGGCTACGAAGAGCAAGCCCGCTTCAAGCAGGACCTGCGTCTGTATTCCATCCGTGCAGGTGGCGAGCTTATCGTTCCCCCACACGGTACAGCCATGACTCAAGGTTTCCACTCCTTTGACCACCCGGTACGTATTGACAGCTTCCAGCCTCACGGCCACCTGCGTCTGCGTGCTGCATCGATGGAAATCTTCTATCCGACCACAGGTCGTACAGAGCAGATCAGCCAGGTCTCCAACTGGAGCGCCACCTGGCACCACAGCCACCTGTACAATCCTGATGTTGCCCCACTGCTGCCCACAGGCGCCGTTCTGGTCCTGAAGCAGTGGTACGACAACACCAGCAACAACCCGAACAATCCTGATCCGGATCAGTGGGTAGTTGATGGCAGCCGTACAGCTGACGAAATGACCCACGCATGGATTGCCGTGACTCACCTGGATGACGAAGGTTACCAGGAGATTCTGGCCCAGCGTGAAGAAGCCAAACAGCGCTCAGTCGCTGCGGAGTAATCGATCACTGCGCTGATTGGCGCAACTGCTCGAAAGAAGAGGCCGATGAGAAATCATCGGCCTTTTTTTTGCGTGCAGTAGGAGCTGTGGGAGATATCTTTCAACGGCTGACCTGCGCCCCTCCGGGGTGCCCTCGGATCGGGGAAAAGCCCAAGGTCTTTTCCCCTAGCTCGGCGCCAGGTCTTTTATGCCGTCGAAACATATCTCCCACACCTCCTCCGCGCCTCCAACACCAACGCACACGGGAAGATTGGGATAAAAGCCAGGAAGGCTCTGACCACCCCTGCCATGTCTGCGCGGGATCTGCCAATGGCCGTAGCCCGCAATCAGAGCAAACTCGAAGATGGGAGAGCATCACCCTCAGGGCTCTGGTGTCAGGCGGGACTGCAAAGGGAGGGAGGTGGCGACCGATGCTTTCGGCTGCTTCGGAGTCAGAGCGGGGAGCGGTTTTTGCTTCCCTTCGGCGGCATAAAGACCTAGCGCCGAGCGAGGGAAAAAGACCCTGGGCTTTTTCCCGATCCGAGGGGACCCCGGAGGGGCGCAGGTCAGCCGCCGAAGGGAAGCAAAAACCGCCCCCCCGCTCGGCCTACGGAGTAGCCTACTTCGGATAGTAGCTAAAATACCCGGTAAACATCTCGTCAGTGATTTCCAACCCGGGCTCCACGGCTTCGGTCGGATCCGGGTTGAAAGGATTCGAGACCGAGTTGTCAAAAGCACCCGTGACGTGCACCTTGCTGCCGGCGGGGACCTCTAACGGCACATCCAGCTCATAGTGTGGCTGCCACGCGTAATTGTAAGCAGCAACGCTGAGGAGATCCGTTTTGCGTCCATCCGGGAATTCCACGCTGAACTTCATGTTCTTGCCGCGCTCGTTCATGCGGGCCCGCACGCCGGTGATCACCACATCCTGGTCGAATTCATGTTCGGCATGCACCGGAATGTCAGGCGTGTTGGCCGGAATAGAGAAAGAAGCAGATACCGCCTGCACCATGCGTTCGCTGGCCGGTGGCTCGTCCGCGAAATAGAGACCGATCTTGGTGACATTGCGGACCTCAGCGCCCATCCCCACATACTGGAACTGCATGGACAGCTTGTGGCCAGCGGGTATGAAAACACCGGTCTGTTGGTTGAACTCGGTCACCACCGGCTTGCCTGGGGAATAGCCCTCCAGGAAGCGTCGCTTGGCCAGGAGATTGCCGCGCTCGGCACCCCAGAAATCTTCCTCAGGAGCGGTGACCATCACCATCAGATGATGCAAAGTGCCGTTGGCAGTTGGCATGAACTGGATGGCTTTCACCCACTTGCCTTCCTCCAGACCAAGCTCAACCTCTTCGTAAATGTCTTCCAGCACACCGTTGGCCGGAATGAGATGGGTGGGAGTAGAGATGACCAGAGAGGGTTCGCCCAGCAGCCAGGTTTCGTCCTGATCGAATACCAGCTGCTCCAGCGGGTCCACCGCACCGTCGCCACGAGGCCCACCGGCATTGATCCAATGCACGATGGTCTGGATATCCTTCACATCGAGATAGCGAGCGGAACTGGAATGGCTGACCAGAGGGTCCACCTGGGCGGGAGGCATGCGCTTGTTGAGCAGCACCTCCTTGATCATGGGGGACCAACCCAGCAGGGAGACATGGCTGTCCATCGGGAAGGGCGCCGCGCCCCATTGGCGATGGCACTGCACGCAGTTCTCGACGATCAGGGGCGCGACTTCGGTGCTGTAGTCCGGCGCCCTGGCCAGATGGGCATCGCGCTCAGGGAACTGCAGCTCGCAGCCAGCGCCGCTTCCTTCCATTGAGACGGTGTTGCGCACACGAGTGGTTAACAGGGAGGCCAACAGGGAGTCGAGTTCGGTGCCAATATCACCACGGTAGTACAACGATAGCCGGGAAGGGTTCAGCACCCGCACTTCGCCTACGTGGGTCATCCCCAGCGTCTCGGCCACCAGGCGCCCTTCGTCATGAAGAATGGGCATTCCCGCATCAATGGCGGCCAGCTGTTGGCGGCTGGTGCCGGTGGAGTCTAGCAGGAGGAACTCGATGCCCTGCTCGGCGTACTGGTGCTGCAGCGCGGCATAGGCGTCCAGCGCAGAGGCCATGCCTGCGCATTCCTGCGCGAAGGACATGACCACCACCGCCTCGCGGTGCTGATAACGACTCAGTTGATGGAACCCGCCTGCCCCATCCAGCAGGGCGAAGTCGCCCATCCTGTCCAGGGCAGCAAGGGTAGATGAAGAGGCGACTCCGAGAAGCAGAGCCAGACCGGACTGCAATATCTTCTTCATGGCAACGTCTTGCCTCACATCATCGGGTAGTTACTGATGTGCTGGTTTTCCACCGACAATCTGGAACGGTTGCGCTCTGAGCTTACCATTCCCCCCAATGCCGGACCGCCCTGATTGAATATCCCGCCACGCAGAACGAAGGTGAGATACTGCATCTCCTCGTCCAGGTATTCCTGCTTGTCGGTGAAGCGACTTACCATCTCCTCGATGGCAGCGTTGCGATTGCGCACATCGGGATATGCCAGCACATCGCCAATCACCACCTTCAGCGCCGCAAGGTTGTCTATTACATAGGCCGCATTCGGGTGGGCGCTGTAGAAATTCGGGGCGATGACCGGCATGGTGGGGATATCGGTCGGCAGGGAGATCATGCTGCCATGAGCACGCGCGATCTTGTCCACGTACAGGTCGGTGACGTTGAGGATACCCGCGTCCAGGGCATTCTGGCTGCTGGCAATCATGGAGATCTCTAATGTCGCCAGCTGCAGCCACTGAGAGGCCCAGGTCATGCCGCTCATCTGCGGGAAACCCACGCGGAACGCGTAGGCGAAGGGGTGAGCGGAGAGCAGTGCGGAGTTCTTGGGCCTGTCGGCAACCGACAGGGTATCCTCACTCAGATACTCCGCCAGGGCCGTATCCACGGCGGCGTGCTTGTCATAAACCGCATCGTCCAGATAGATCTCGATCAGCGTCTGGGCGAATACCCGGCCGCGTTCAAGAATGCCGATGGCGACACCCGGAATACTGTCATTGTCTTCCAGAATCTGCTCGATTTCGTCTTCACTGAATTCTTCCCGCACCAGCGCCTGGATACCCGGCGTGGCCCGGCTCTCGATGAGCCGATGAGGACCCAGCATCGCCAGGTGATCCGCGGAGGTGTGGTAGTGGGAAAAGGCCGACTCGGCCAGTTCTTCGAGCTGGGTGCGCAGGAGCCCCTGGCCAATCATGGCCTCGGGCAGATCGTTGGTGAGGCTCACTTCCTCAAATACGGTGGCCTGCAGGACCTCCGAAGCATTGAGATAGTTGGCCAGCTCAGGGTAACGCAGTTGCAGATTCCCGGGCTCATCCGCTTGCAGCAGGGCCGGGGCAGCGATACCCATGCATAAAATGCCGATCGATACAGTATTGAACGCCTTTCTTATCATTATTACCCCCACGCAAACCGTTGAAGCTTTTGGCAGCTCTTTGGCCATGTATCACCGAAGCATAAAAGCCATTCACAAGGAAGTCCATCCTCGTGAAGAGTAAAGGTTTGGCAATGTGTTACAGAATCAGGGGGGAGAGCGGAGGAGTCGACTCCTCCGCTCTATCAGGATCAACTACCGAAGGGGTGGCGCAGGATGATGGTTTCCTCGCGATCGGGACCCGTGGAGATCACATCGACCGGCGCCTCAATGGTTTCCTCGATGAAACGGATATAGGCTCGCGCGTTCTCCGGCAGTTCATCCAGGCTTTTGGCTCCAAACGTGGATTCCTTCCAGCCGGGGAGTTCCACATAAACCGGTTCCAGATTCTCGTAGCTGTCAAAATTCATGAGGCAGGAAGAGGTATTGGCCGCTACTCCCTTATAGCCCACACACACCTTGATGGTCTCCAGCCCGTCGAGCACATCCAACTTGGTGAGACAGATGCCTGACACGCTGTTGATGCGGATGGAAAGCTTGACCGCAACAGCATCAAACCAGCCACAGCGCCGGTCGCGACCGGTGGTAGCCCCCTTCTCCTTGCCCACGGCCGCCAGATGCGCGCCGACTTCGTCGAACAACTCTGTCGGTAGCGGGCCAGAACCGACCCGCGTGGTGTAGGCTTTGGTGATGCCCAGCACGTAGTCCAGATAAAGAGGCCCGAAACCGCTGCCGGTGGCCGTGCCACCCGCTGTGGTGTTGGATGAGGTCACGTAGGGATAGGTGCCGTGATCGATGTCCAGCAAGGAACCCTGGGCGCCCTCGAACATGATGTTGTCGCCAGCCTTGCGATGACTGTGCAGAATCTCGATGGTGTCCGCGACCATGGGGCGAATCTCGGCCCCCAGCGCCAGGCTCTCCTCCAGGGTGCGGGCATAATCGATAGCCTCCACCCCGTAGTAGTTCTTCAACATGAAGTTGTGGTAGTCCAGCACCTCCTTCAACCGCTCGGTAAAGTGCTGCTCGCTGCTCAGCTCGCCGACGCGGATGCCGCGACGCGCCACCTTGTCTTCGTAGGCAGGTCCAATGCCCCGGCCTGTGGTGCCGATCTTCCAGTTACCCAGCCGCTGCTCGCGGGCCTGATCCAGGGCCACGTGGGACGGCAGGATGAGCGGACAGGAAGCACTGATCTTCAACTTCGGACGGACGGAAATCTGTCGCTCTTCAAGACGCCTGATTTCATTCATCAGGGCTTCCATGCTGAGTACCACACCGTTGCCGATCACGCAGGTCACCCCTTCACGCAGGATGCCTGAAGGCAGCAGGTGGAGGACGGTCTTCTCTCCCTTGATAACAAGTGTGTGCCCTGCATTGTGGCCACCCTGAAAGCGGGCAACGACGGCAGCCTGCTCCGTCAGCAGGTCAACGATCTTGCCCTTGCCTTCATCGCCCCACTGCGTTCCCAACACCACTACACTTCTACCCATTTGCATTCATCTCTTCTGGAAAACCTGCTGAAAATGTCCGGCACTGCCGCGGGAACCTGCCCCTCATGCCACCCTACCTGTCCTTGCTACAACGTACCGACCTGCCATCCGGATGTCGTACGCTGGATCCTGCGATCGCAACCCAGCACCCTGAGCGCCTCATCCTTTGCGACGTCATTGTCCAGGTCCACAATCACCCGTTCTCCTGCCTGGCGCAGACGGGTAATCAGATTGCCGAGCTCGACATCGTCCACGCACGGTGCGGAGATGCATTTACCTCTGGTGAAATCCCGGGAACTCAGTCGGGCAATGGCTTTCAGGTCTGCATCAAAGCCGGAAGCCGGGCGTGCCCGGCCGAAAACCTGACCGATGTCATTATAACGCCCCCCCTGCGCCACGGACTGCCCATAACCGGCGGTATATGCCGCAAAGACGATGCCCGTGTGATATTCGTAGCCGCGCAACTCACACAGATCGAAGCCCAGTGTGACGCCAGGCAGTCGCTGCTTCACGCCGCGGGCGACGTCCTGCAGCTCCTGGAAATTGCGGCGCACGGGCTCGGGCGCAGAGCGAAAGGCCTCCTCGGCATCCGCGAGCACCGACTCGTCCCCACTGAGCCGCGAGAGCCTGTCGAGCATCTCGCGAATGGCTTGGTCCTCGACGCGGGCATTGAGCAGGGCATCCGTCTCTTCATACGCCTTGCGCTGGATGGCACCAAACAGCTCAGCTTCAGTGTCCGCATCCAGCATGGCCGCGTCGACCAGGGTGCGGAACAGGCCAACATGACCCAGCACCACGTGAATCTCGCCGATGCTGGCCACCTCCAGCGTCTCGTGCATCAGGCAGATCAACTCGATATCGCAGCCGGCACCCTCGTGGCCGAAGAGCTCGGCACCAATCCGCATCGGCACCCGGGATGCGAGCAGACCACGTGGGCGGGCATGCAGCACATGGTCGGCATAACACAGCCGGACAGGCCCCTGATAATGTTCCGCCTGTCGGCCGAGGCAATAGGCATCGATCCGCGCCACCTGTGGCGTGATGTCCGCACGCACACCCATCATGCGTCCGGTAAGCTGATCGGTAATCTTGAAGGTCTGCAGGTCGAGATCGTGGGAGGAGCCTACCAGCAGCGAATCCAGGTACTCGATCAGTGGTGTGATAACGAGGTCGTAGCCCCAGCCTGCATACAGGTCGAGCAGCTGGCGACGCAGTGATTCGAGCCTGTAAGCCTCGGCAGGCAATATCTCTTCCACACCTTCGGGAAGGAGCCAACGGTCGGTGGCGGTCATTGTCAGATCCTGGTCAAGAAAGAAGCCCAGCGGCAGGAATGACTGCCGCTGGGCCGTGATATGAGTGTCTTACTGTTGAATTTCGCTGGCCCGCAGATACTTGAAGTATTCGCTGTCGGGGTCCATCAGCAGGATGTCACTCTTGCTGGAGAAACTCTGCTGATAGGAATCGATGCTGCGCGTGAACGCATAGAACTCCTCGTCCTGGGTGTAGGCGCCGGCATAGGTAGCGGCAGCCTGAGCGTCACCTTCACCCCGGATGCGCTCGGCATCGCGGTAGGCTTCAACCAGTAACACAGCCTCCTGACGATCCGCGTCTGCCTCGATACCGATGGCCAGCTCGTTACCGCGTGAACGCAGCTGCTGTGCCTCACGCTGACGCTCGGACGTCATCCGCTCATATACGGAGGAGCGTACGTCTACCGGCAGTTCGATCTGCTTGACACGGACATCAATGACCTCAATGCCGTACTCGTTTGCAGTGGAGAGATTCAGCTCGCGGGTGATCTCTTCCATCAACAGGTCGCGCTGACCTGAAACCACTTCCTGCAGGTCACGTTCGCCGAACTTGTTACGCAGCCCGTCGTTGATGCGCTGTGCCAGCAGGTTGTTGGTATAGCTCTCGGAGCCGGTTGTGGCCGTGTAGTACTTCTCGACATCCACGATGCGCCACTTGGCGAAGGAGTCCACTACCAGCGCTTTTTGCTCCAGCGTCAGATAGCGCTGGGCATCAGCAGTCACTGTCAGGACCCGGGCATCGAACTTGCGCACGGTATTGATCCACGGCAGCTTGAAGTGCAGGCCGGGGGCGATGTCTGCTTCCTGCACATTACCGAAGCGCAGCAGAATCGCCCGCTCAGTCTCGCGCACCACATAGATGGCATCCGAAGCGACAACCACCACGACGAACAGCAGGAGTCCTGCAAAGATGTTCTTCATTATCTGCCCCCTCGTGAATTGTTGGTGGCGGCCCTGGCACGCTCGGTAGCGGCAGCCTGTTCGCGCAGAGCCTGCTCGTTGAGCTCACGCAACTGCTGTGGAGACAGCTGCGGCGTCGCATTGGACTGGTTGGCGCCGCTTTGCTCGATGATGCGATCCAGTGGCACGTAGAACATGTTGTTGCCGTTCTCCACGTCGATCAGCACCTTGCTGCTGTTGTTCATGACCGATTCGATGGCATCGATGTACAGTCGCTCGCGAGTGACTGCGGGAGCCTTCTCATACTCTTCCAGCAGTTGCAGGAAGCGGGCCGCCTCACCATCCGCCCGAGCGATTACCTGATCGCGATAGGCGTTGGCCTGCTCGATGATGCGCTGGGCTTCACCGCGGGCCACCGGGATCACACGGTTGGCATAGGCAAGCGCTTCGTTCTGCACTCGCTGCTCGTCTTCACGCGCCTTGATCACGTCGTCGAAAGCGCTCTGCACCGCATCGGGCGGCTGGGCGTTACGAACCGTCACCTGGGTGACTTCAATGCCTGAGTCGTAGTTGTCCATGTAGCGCTGCAGTCTCTCACGCACCTCGGCGGCGACATCGGCACGGCCCTGGGTCAGCACCAGATCCATGGTGGTGCCCCCTACGACATGACGAATGGCCGATTCGGCCGCGTGGTCCAGACTCATCTCCGGGTCCCTGACCACGACGACGAACTTGACCGGATCACGCACCAGATACTGGACATCGATGGAGACGTTGACGATGTTCTCGTCGGTCGTCAGCATGTCCTTGGAATAGGAGCGGGTGTTGACCCTGGAGACGTTCACCTTCTGCACGGAATCGACCAGCGGCGGGTTCCAGTTCAGACCGGGAGTTTCCACCTCTTCCAGCAATGAGCCGAAACGCATGACCACCCCGCGCTCGGATTCATCCACGGTGTAGAAGCCCATGGCCGCCCAGATCACCACTGCCACCACGACGACGCCCGCCAGCATGCCCGCAGATACACTGCCAGAACCGCCGGAACCCGAGGAACCGCCACCGCTGTTGCCGGAACCGGACTTGCCGCCCCCAAACAGGCTGTTGAGTTTGCGGGTTACGGACTTGATGACTTCGTCAATATCGGGCGGTCCCTGATCGCCACCCTTGCGGCCACCAGAGCCCCACGGGTCGTTGTCATTACCTTTGTTCCCAGGTTCGTTCCAAGCCATCGGCTTCTCCATACCCATTGAAAATCACGGTTGCTGATTTTAGCGAATTATTGCTGATTAACCCAGCCTTTTACCCCAGACGACACGTCTGGTCATTTCCTGCCGGAGTTCAGAGAGTGAGACCGATACTTTCGCCCGTTATGCCTTCGTCCACCAGCAATCGGTTCAGATCATGGCGCGGCAGTCGGATATCCAGGCAAACATTCCCGCCGGATTCCATATGCTCACCGCGAACGGCTCCCCGTGCGTACAACCGGGCCCGCAGCCGACCCTGCAATGGAGAGAGGTGGAGACTGCTTTCGATGACATCATCCCCAAGCAGCTCGCTGATGGCAGAACGCAGCAAATCCAGACCGGCGCCTGTGCGGGCCGACACCCATACCCGACTCGGCCGGCCTTCATGGTTGCGCTCCAGCAGGGGAATGCGATCCTCGGACAGCAGATCAATCTTGTTGTAGACCCGCAGGCAGGGCACCTGCTCGGCGCCGATCTCCGCCAGCACGTCGTTCACCTGCTCGGTGAGATCTTCGTGATGTTCGTTCGATGCATCAATGACATGCAGTAGCAGCGCGGCCTGGGTGGTCTCCTCCAGGGTCGCGCGAAAGGCTTCTACCAGCTTGTGTGGCAGATGGCTGATGAAGCCCACGGTATCCGCCAGAATGGCCGCTCCGAAATCCGGTAATTCAATTCTGCGCAGGGTGGAATCGAGCGTTGCGAAGAGCTGGTCCGCCGCATAGGTGTCGGCGCCGGCCAGGGCGTTGAACAAAGAAGACTTGCCGGCGTTGGTATAGCCGACCAGCGACACGGTCGGGATGTCGGCGCGCTGACGTGCCCGCCTTCCCTGCTGCCGCTGACTGCGGACCTTCACCAGGCTCTTGTTGATGCTCTTGATGCGCTGGCGAACCATCCGCTGGTCAAGCTCGAGCTGGGTTTCCCCCGCGCCACGCAAGCCGATACCCCCCTTCTGCCTGTCCAGGTGGGTCCAGCCTCGCTTCAGGCGGGTGACGGTGTGTTCCAGCTGTGCAAGCTCCACCTGCAGTTTGCCCTCATAACTGCGGGCGCGCTGGGCGAAGATATCGAGAATCAGTCCGGTACGGTCAAGCACCCTGCATTGCAGGGCCTTTTCCAGGTTCCGTTCCTGACTGGGAGAAAGGGAATGATTGAAGAGTACCAGCTCAGCGTTGTGCTGCTGAACGGCGGCCCGGATTTCCTCGAGCTTCCCCGAGCCTACAAAATGCCCGGCGTCGGGCCGCTTACGGGTACCCTTGATGTATTGAACAGGTTCAGCACCCGCCGATAGCACCAGTTCCTCGAATTCGAGTGGGTCCTCCTGATCCTGTTCCGCTTCCAGAGCAATATGCACGAGGACAGCAATTTCACCACCATCAGGTCTTTCGAAGAACAAAAATCAACCTCTTGTCAGGCGACATTTCCCGGTGCGTCTTCATCAGCCGCAGCATCTGCAGCATCTGCACCACCCTGAATCGGTATTTTCACCGAACGGGCGGGGACCACCGTTGAAATCGCATGCTTGTAAACCATCTGATTGACTGCGTTTTTCAGCAGTATGACGAACTGGTCGAACGATTCGATCTGACCTTGCAGCTTGATGCCGCTTACCAGGTAAATAGATACCGGGATTCGCTCCTTGCGAAGCACGTTCAGGAAAGGGTCTTGTAAGGAATGCCCTTTTGACATTTTTTTCTCCTTGGTAATTAGATAAGTGAGCTGGAAAAACCCAGCGTTTGGCGTCCATACAGGCGCTATATTGCGATCCGCTCAATCAATTTCAAGAGCTGATCCACGGTTTCCGGGTTTTCGCTGTCGAAGTTGCGTAAAGCATTCCAGCTACGCATCCAGGTCACCTGTCGTTTTGCCAGCTGTCTGGTGGCAATAATACCCTTTTCCCTCATTGCATCAAAGCTGTATTCACCCGCCAGATACTGCCATACCTGACGATAGCCGACCGCGCGCATGGAGGGCATGGCGAGGTCGAGATCTCCACGGTGGTAAAGGCCTTCCACCTCAGTCACCAGGCCGTCAGACAGCATCTGCTGGAACCTTGCGGCAATCCGCTCATGCAGCACGCTGCGAAGAGTCGGCTGGACGGACACAAAGTGCAGATCGAAGGGCTGCAGGGCAACCTGGTCATCCCCCTGCTGATGCCACTCTGTCATGGAGCGGCCCGACACCAGGTAAACCTCCAGCGCCCGCTGCAGACGCTGCGGGTCGTTGGGGTGTATCCGCGCGGCCGACGACGGATCGATCTCCGCCAGGCGGGCGTGCACGGCGCCCCAGCCGTCGCGTTCAGCCAGGGTCAATATGCCGGCGCGGACCTCCTCGCTGGCCGCCGGCATCGGTGCCAGACCATCACGCAAGGCCTTGAAATACATCATGGTACCGCCCACCAGCAGCGGCACCATGCCACTATCGCGGATGTCCGCCATCTCCCGCAGGGCATCGTCACGAAACTGGGACACCGAGTACGCCTGCGCAGGATCGAGAATGTCGATGAGCCGATGGGGCGCCCTGGCCAGGGTGGCCGCGTCCGGCTTGCCAGTCCCGATATCCATGCCGCGATAGATCTGTGCGGAATCCACATTGATGATCTCGCACGGCAGCCTCTGCACGATTTCTATGGCGAGGGCCGTCTTGCCTGCAGCCGTGGGGCCGAGCAGACAGATGGCCGGCGTCCTCGACACGGACGCGGCACTTGTCGAACTTGCAGAAGTGTCAGAGCAGGGACTTTCGCTTCTGGACCCGGAAGCTGGTTGCATGGAATGTAAACCGAAAACATGACGCGAACCGGCATACTAGAAGAGAACCGCCTCCCGCACAATCATCCATGGTCACTGCTATACTGCCGACCTTCAGTCATCGCGACGATCCGGCCGTCACGCCGGATACCCCGCATCGAGCAGGCACAGATCGATGAGCACGCAGGCCATTGGCGTTTTCGACTCCGGCATCGGAGGGCTTTCCATTCTCAGGGAGCTGCGCAGGCAGCTGCCGCGGGAAAACTTTCTCTACATTGCAGACCTGGCATGGTCTCCCTATGGCAACAAGCCGACCGGACTGCTCATCGACAGGGCGGAGGAACTCACCCGTTTTCTGCTGGAGCGCAACGTCAAGGCCATCGTGATGGCCTGCAATACCGCGACGGCAGCTGCAATAGCCACCTTGCGAACACGCCACACCCTGCCCATTGTCGGCGTGGAGCCCGGCATCAAGCCCGCCACGCAGACCACCATTACCGGCGTGGCCGGCATACTCGCCACCCAACGCACCATCGACAGCGAAAAATTCCAGGCCCTGCTGAACCAGTTCAGCCAGTCCACGACGATTATTCCACAGCCGTGCCCAGGCCTGGCAGAGGCCATCGACGAAGGCGGCAGCAACCTGGCTCTGCGCGAACAGTTGATCCGTCACTTTACCGCGCCACTGCTGGCACAGGGGGCCGACACACTGGTGCTCGGTTGCACACATTATCCGCTGATCGCGGACGAGATTCGCGCCGTCGTGGGAGACCAGGTACATCTGATAGACACCAGCGCCGCCATTGCGCGTCAGGTGGTCCGACAGCTGGAAAGCAATGGCATCCTGAATGCAGAGCCTGGAGACGGGGTGGAGGAGTTCTACAGCAGCGACATCAGTAGCGCCGGCAATGGCGGGAAACGCCAAGCGGCACTGGGGGAAATTTTCTCCTGGTATCTCGCTCGCGCCGTCACGGTGCAGCCGCTCACTGACCCCGCAGGAACAGTTTGTCCAGCTGATCGAGACTCTGCAGCACCCAGGTAGGCCGGCCGTGATTGCATTGGCCGCTGCGCTCCGTCAGTTCCATGTCGCGCAGCAGGGCGTTCATCTCGACAATCGTCAATTGCCGGTTGGCGCGCACCGACCCATGACAGGCCATGGTCGCCAGCAGTTCATCCTGATAGTTGCGGATGCGCTCGCTGCTGCCGTGCTCACGCACATCCGACAGCACGTCACGCACCAGCTGTTCAATGTTGGCACGCGCCAGAATCACCGGCACCTGTCGCACCACAATCGACTCCGCTGACATCCTTTCCAGACCCAGTCCCAGCTCCCGCAATGCCTCGGCCTGCTGCTCGGCACAGTCGGCCTCGGACTGGCTGACCGCAATCGACAGCGGCACCAGCAGGGGCTGCGAGCGGATACCCTCGTCCTGCACCGCCTGCTTCATCCGCTCATAGGTGATGCGCTCGTGGGCGGCGTGCATGTCCACGACGATCAGGCCCTGGGCATTCTGCGCGAGGATGTAGATGCCATGCAATTGGGCAATGGCGAAGCCAAGCGGGGGCAGGTCATCGCCTTGGTGAAGCTGATCCAGCGCTGCCATCTGACCCGCAACCGCCTGCTGTGCGGGGGGCGACCAGAAAGCGCTTCCGCCCCCACCCCCACCATAGCCAGGCTGCGCAGATGGAATTCCCAACCCGATTCTTCCCTGCCCGGAGAACTCGCCGCTGGCGACACCTGCGCGGTCCTGGATCGCATACTGATGGGCAGCAGGATCGGCAATCGCGTCCGCGGGATTGATCTCGCCACCCTGGGCCAGCCGGTCCTGCGGCCGGACGCCGGCCAGTGCCTTGTAAAGCGAACGGAACAGGAAATCATGGACCAGCCGGCCGTCGCGGAATCTGACCTCGTGCTTGGTCGGGTGCACGTTGACATCCACCAGCGCTGGGTCCAGTTCCAGGTACAGCACAAAGGCGGGATGGCGTCCGTGGAAGAGCACATCCTGATAGGCCTGCTTCACGGCGTGGCTGACCAGTTTGTCGCGAATGATGCGGCCATTGACGTAGAAGTACTGCAGATCTGCCTGGCTGCGCGAGAAGGTGGGAAGACTCACCCAGCCCCACAACCGTAATCCGGCAGCTTCGATATCCACATGGATGGCATTCTCGATGAAGGCAGGACCACAGACCAGCGCCACCCGACGCTGTTGCTCCGGAGTGGTGGCCGCCGCGTGCAAGTGATGTATCACACGCTGATTATGGCGCAGCGTGAAGGCCACTTCGAAGCGGCTGAGCGCTATACGCTTGACGACCTCTTCCAGCCGGTCGAACTCGGTCTTCTCCGTGCGCAGGAACTTGCGGCGGGCAGGAGTGTTGAAAAACAGGTCTCGCACTTCAACCGTCGTGCCCTGCGGATGAGCGGCCGGATTGATGATCGCCTGCATCTCCTGGCCTTCCG
>Ga0233380_1000392_pt1 | contig 23649 bp, 25 predicted proteins | sample ElkDunMinimDraft_9_FD_191541 | JGI IMG/M metagenome (GOLD analysis project Ga0233380, IMG submission 191541) | Fecal eukaryotic communites from dung pellets of Tule Elk in California, USA - Elk Dung F36 | ecosystem: Host-associated > Mammals > Digestive system > Large intestine > Fecal | place... | reverse complement strand
ATGATCGTCCCCCCGTGCGAGCCCGTCGCGAAGAGTCTGAATATCGGCCTGCGACGTGTCGGGCCCTTGCAGGAAACGGCAATTGCGGCCGAGCACCTCGCTGGCCTTGTATCCGGTAAGATCGAGAAACGCCTGGTTGGCCAAGACGATCGGATTATCGGTCTTCCTGGGGTCAGTAATGACCATCGGCATCCGCGTGCGCTCGACCGCCACGAGGGCGAGTTCGCGCCGATCATCGAGAATATCCGAGTCGGCTGCGACCGGAGAGTCGCCTGTGAACGATGTGGCCCTATCCATTTTCGCCATTGCCTCTCCTGCTGCTCACCAAAAAACCGCAAAAACGCCCTTTAGTTTCGGGAGATTATCGATTTGATGCGCGCATGCTTGCCCGACATTGCAAGCTGAGCCCGCGCGTCACTCCGCCGGCGACAGCAGCGAGTCGGCGCGGGCAAGCACCTTGAGCGCCAGCCCCGCTTGCGCCGCGCGCGCGAGCGCGAGATGGGTCGGCGCGGAGATCGTCACGAGCATCGGACAGCCGCTGACGACGGCCTTCTCGACGAGCTCGTAGGAGCATCGCGAAGAGAGCAGCGCGAAGCCCTCTTCCCAATCGATCCCGCCGCGCATCATCGCGCCGATAAGCTTGTCGAACGCGTTGTGGCGCCCGACGTCCTCGCGGACCAGCGTGATAGCGCCTGCTCGGCTGCACAAGGCGGCGGCGTGAACGGCCCCGGTTGCCCGGTTCAAAGGCTGGCGGGCGGGCAGTGCCTCGAGCGCGCGAAAGACCGCGGCGTCGCTGGCCCGCGAGACCGCGGTGACCGACGGCAAGGCGCGCATCGCCTGCTCGAGGTTTTCAACGCCGCAGAGACCGCAGCTGCTGTCCGAGGTGCGGTGGCGCACGCGGTCGGTCAGGCGCTCGGCCGCGGCGGAAGCGACCGCGGCGCGCACGATGACCCCGGTCTCGAGCGCAAAGACGTCGTGGTGGAGAACCTCGCTCGCCGCCGCGATGATCCGTTCGGATCGCAAAAAGCCGAACAACAGGTCCTCGATATCGATCGGCGATGCCATCAGCACTGCGTAGCCGAAACCGTTGAGTTCAATCGCGATCGGCACTTCGTGCGCGACCTCGCGCGCCCTGGCCTCGGCGCTTTTATCGCGGCTGACGCAGCGGAAGGCGACCGCGTCGGCGGCCGGTTCCAGCAGCGCCGCGGATCCGGCGTCTCTCTCGGAGGTGTCTTGCAACATCATGGTCATACCCGGTCAAACGAGCCTTGCGCCGACGCGTTGCCGGCCTCTCGAAAATTGCCCTGCGCCCCGCTGGTCATCGGCGCAGCGTCAGCAGATAGGCGGCGACGTCGCGCGCGTCGGCATCGCTCATCGGTTGCTCGGGCATGCCGGTGCCTGGCGAGACGTGTTGGGGATAGCGGATCCAGAGGATCATATTTTCGGGCCCGTTGGTGAGCTTGCCGGCGATCAGGCTGCGCCGGCCGACTCCGCGCAGCGACGGTCCGACCCGGCCGCGGGCGATCGCGATGCCGGGGATCGCGTGGCAGCTGCCGCAGCCGTGCGCTTCGATAGCTTTCTTCCCGCGATCGACGCGTCCGCCAGTCATCGTCTCGGCGGCGTCGCGCGCCCGGGCTTCGCTCTGGCGATATTGGACGAAGCCGGAGCCGAACGCCGCGACGAGCCCCAGCGCGAACAGGATCAGGACGAAGCGCAGGCTAGCCGGCATAGGCGTTCCGCTCTTCGGGGCCGAGCAGCGCGTGCAGGAGGACCAGCGCGGCGCCGGCGTGGACCAGGCCGCCCGGCACCCACATCAACAGGCCGGCCAATTGCTGGTCCTGGGTCGGGGTCAGCCCGAACGGCGCGAGGCCGAGGGCGGCGTAGCGCGCGTACCAGGGGCTCGCCGCGAAGGCCATGAGCGCCCCGAGCGCACCGGTGACGAGTGAAGTGGCGAACAGCGCGAAAATCGCGACGCTGCGCGGTGTCGTCCGCGCCAGCATGGCCGTCCAGAACAGCAGAGCCGCGACGAGAAACGAGAGATGTTGGGCGATGTGCCACATTTCGCTGGCGAGCGCGCGATCGAACAGCGCGGGCGCGTGCCAGAGCCAGAGAACGGCGGCTTGCAGCAGTGTGGCGAACAGCGGAGAGACTCCTACCCGCCATGCCCGGGTGATCGCCGAGCTGCCGGCCAGGCTGCCCAAGCCAAGCCGCGTCCGCGCCGGAAACGCCCAGAGCATGACCGCGAGCGGGCGGGCCAGGACCAGCAGCGGCGCGGCGGCGAGCATCAGAAGCTCGTGCTCGAACATGTGCGCGCCGAAGGAGCGCGTGCCCAACTCGTGCAGCGGGGAGACGACGGCGCCGGCCAGCACCAGCCAGCCGGCGACGAACAGCGCGGCGCGCCGATCGAGCGCGGGTCGCCCGCGCGCCGCGCGGGCGCGCAGCCGCCACCAGCCGGCGACAAACACGGCCGCGGCGATCAGCAGCGGCACGATGAGCGCAGGCTCGAAGCTCCAGCCCGGCACCGGCGCACCCCCGCCGAGCTCGTGGGCCACGGCCCCCGGCGACGGGAGCCAGAACGTCAACCAGAGTGCAAGGATCAGTGCCAGGCGTTTCATAGCAGCCGCGGCAGCCAGTAGACGAGGCCGTAAAGCGGCAGCCAGGCCACCACGACGAAGGTCCAGTAGTTGGAATCGTCCTCCATGTCGGCGAACTGGTCATCCCCGATCTCATGGGTGAACAGCCAGAGGGTCTGCACCCCGGTTTCGCCGAGTTCGGTCACGACATGCGTCGTGTGGAGCACCATCAGCATCCAGACGACCGAGCCATAGGCATTCTGATCCCAGCCGATGCGCAGATGCGCGAACTCGGCCGCGCGCAGACCTGTAAGGACGAAGCCGAGGACCACCATCAGCAACGCCAGCCAACGCGTGGCGCGGGCGCGCTTGCGCTTGGACGCGCGCAGCAACAGCAGGTTGGGAACTTCGCTGGCGACGAGCATCGCGGTGAACACTGTGCCCCACAGGAGGTCGGGCGGTGCGTCGCCCTTGGGCGGCCAGGCAGAGTTCTGCGCGGCGAGGTAAAGGCACGAGCCAGCGGCGAGGACGAAGACCATGCCTTCGATGAGCATGAAGCCGAAATTGCCCCACCAGACGAGATGGGTCGGTCCGTTGGCGCTGCCGGGGAGCGCGCTGAGATCGCCGATCGTTCGAGTCGCGCGCGCGTTCATGATTTGGTGTCCGCGAAGACGCTGGTCTTGAGCCGAGGCCGTGTCGGCCAGAACCACATGGCCAAGGCCAGGCCCATCGGCAGCGCGCCCCAGACGAGCGCCCAGGGGGTGAAGATGCTGGCGACGAACAGCGCCGAGACCGCGAGCCCGGAAATCAAAGGCCAGATCGAAGGCCCGACGCTGTTCTGGCGGTACTGCGGCGAGGCTTGCGCCACCGAGGTGACGAGCACTTCGCGTTCGTCGGTGGCGAGCCCGCCCATTACCGGCAGCGCCCCGCGCTCGTCCCACAGCGGGGTGAGGCTCGAGACGACCGGGACCTCGTCGAAATTGTGCGCGGGCGGGGGCGATGTGGTTGCCCACTCGAGCGTCGGGGCGTGCCAGGGATCGGCGCCGGCGCGCGCGCCGTAGCGATAGCTCAGCGCCGCGTTGGCGACGAAGACCAAACCGCCGAGCACCGCGATCGCCGATCCCGCGGTGGCGACCATGTTGAGCGTCTCCCAGCCCGCCTCGGCCGGGTAGGTGTAGATGCGCCGCGGCATGCCCATCAGCCCGAGGATGTGCATGGGGAAGAAGCCGAGATTGAAGCCGCCGGCAATCAGCCAAAAGGCCCGCTTGCCCCAGCGCTCGGACATCAGCCGGCCGGTCGCCTTGGGATACCAGTAGCAAAAGGCGCCGAAGAGCGGGAACATCGCCCCGCCGATCAGCACGTAATGCAGATGGGCGACGATGAAATAGGTGTCGGTCAGCTGGAGGTCGAGCGGTGCCGCCGCGGTCATCACACCCGACAGCCCGCCGATAACGAAGGTCGCGAGGAAGCCGGTGACCCACAGCAGCGGCGTCTGGAAGCGCGGCCGGCCATCCCACAGGGTCGCAATCCAGCAGAATATCTGCAGGCCCGCGGGCAGCGCGATGGCCATCGAGGCGGCCGTGTAGAACGCGTTGCCGATCCGCGGCAAGCCGACCGCGAACATGTGGTGGACCCACAGACCAAAGCCGAGCAGCGCGATCGCGACCAGCGACACGACCATCGGCCGGTAACCGAACATCGGCCGCCGCGCGAAGGTCGGGACGATCGCCGAGACGAAGCCCACCGCAGGGACGAAGATGATGTAGACCTCGGGATGACCGAAGAACCAGAACAGGTGCTGGAATAGGACGACGTCGCCGCCGGCGGCCGGCGCGAAGAACGCCGTCGAAACGAGACGGTCGGCGATCAGCATCGAGGTCACCAGCATGACCGAAGGCAAGGCGAGGATCGTCATCAGCGAGGTGATCAGCATCGCCCAGAGGAACAGCGGCATGCGCGTTAGGGCCATCCCGGGCGGGCGCATCTTGAGGATCGTGACGGCGATGTTGACCGAAGCGGCGAGCGCCGCGACTTCGGTGAAGGTGATCATCTGCGCCCAGATGTCGGCGCGGTGTCCCGGCGAATAGGCCGGTCCCGCGAGCGGCGGATATTCGAACCAGCCGAGGTCGGGGGTTATATTGAGCGCATGCGGCACCCAGAGCATGAGCACGCCGCCGAGGTAAAGCCAGTAGCTGAACGCAGACAGCCGCGGGAAGGCGACGTTGCGCTGGCCGATCATCAGCGGCACCAGCCAGAGCGCCATGGCTTCCATGACCGGGACCGAGACCAGGAACAGCATCGTCGAGCCGTGCAGAGTGAAAGCTTCGTTGTATTCCTGCGGCCCCATCCGCTCCATGCCGGGGCGCAGGAGCTGGAGGCGCATGTCGAGCGCCAGCATGCCGCCGAGGAACAGCAGCGCGATGGCGGTGAAAATATAGCGCGCGGCGATGCGCTTGTGATCGACCGTGGTTAGGAATCCCCACAGGCCCGGCGGATCGGCCCATGTCCGGGCGAGCTCGAGGCGCTGGTCGGGGGTCATTTGAGCGAGACCAGGTAGCGCGAGGCGGCGTCGGCATCCTCGGGTGACAGCGCGATGGGCGGCATCAAGGTGCCGGGCTTCACCGCGCGCGGCTGGAGGATCCAGCCCTGGATTGCATCGCGCGTCATCGGCAGCGTCCCCGCCGCGATATTACGCCGCGAGCCCAGGTGGGTGAGATCGGGGCCGGCGCGGCCGCTCGCGGAAGTGCCGCGCAGCGCGTGGCAGCTGGCGCAGGCGCCTTGGGTGATAATCTCCTGGCCGCGCGCGAGCCGAGGGTCCGCGCTCGTCACGGGGGCGCGCTGCTGGGCAAGCCAAGCGGTGAACTGCTCAGGGCTTTCTACCTTGACGTCGAAGGCCATGAGCGCGTGCTGCGTGCCGCAGAATTCGGCGCACTGCCCGCGGAACCAGCCGGCGCGGCGCGGGGTCAGCGAAAGCACGTTGAGGCGGCCCGGGACGAGGTCCATCTTGCCCGCGACATTAGGCACCCAGAAACTGTGAATGACATCAGCCGACCCCAGGCTGACCCGCGCGGTGCGGCCCGCGGGCAAGTGAAGTTCGTTGGCTGTTTCGATCCAGCCGCCGCTCGCAGGGTCCCGGTATTCGATCCGCCACCACCACTGGTGACCGGTCACGCGCACCTCGAGATCGGCGCGGCGATCGGCCTGGGCCAGGGCCCAGTCGGTGACGAAGCTTGCGCTGGCCAGGACGACGAGCCCGAGCGAGACGAGGCCGCCCCACTGCCACAGACCGCGGGTCAGCGCAGGGCTGTCGCGCGCCTCGCCCTGCGGGAGGTCATTCAGCCTGCGCCGCGCGCGGAAAATGCTTGCAGCGAGGAACAGGATCACGAGCAGGTACATTCCGCCGCAGACCCACACCATGAACTCGAACAGCGAGACCAGCGCCTGCGACTGATCGCCAGCGGGATCGAGCGGCGTTTGCCGGCCGCTGCAACCCGCGAGCACGAGCACCATGGGAGCGGCGCGCTTCACCGCAAGGGCCCCGACCATCGGTTGGCCTGCGGCTCGGCGGCCTGATCGAGGTCCTGGCGGCGGCGAAGCGCCGGATCGAGCTCGGGAAGCTGCCTGACATAGGCGGCAAGCTGCCAGAGCTGCTCGCTGGGGATACGCGCGCCCAGCGGCCCATGGGCGGCGATCGCCGCGTAGAGCCGGTCGATCGAACCGCCGGCCTTGGACTTGGCATCGGCCAGATCCAGTGCCCCGCGCGCCCGCGCGCCATGGCACGCGCCGCAGCCGTACCAGGCGAAGTAGCGGCCGCCCTGCGCGATCTGGAACAGATTGTCGGTGAACTGTCGCTGCCGCGGATCCGCCGCTCCGACGGGGGCCGTCACCGGCTGGTCGGGATCGATGACGCGCGCTTCGCGGCTGCACGCAGGCAAAGCCAGCGTCGCCGTAATCAGCAAGGCAAGGCCCGCCCCGCAGCGCACCTTACACCTCGATGCGCACCGGCACGGCCTTGTAGGCCGGAGTCTTCGACGCCTCGTCGTGATGCGCCAGCGGGACCAGCGGATTGGCCTCGGGATAGTAGGCGCCGAGGCAGCCGTCGGGAAGGTTGAACGGGACCACCTCGAGACCGTCCAGCCGTCGCGCAACACCGTCGCCGGCATCGCTGACGAGCGCCACGCGCTGGCCTTCGGCAAGGCCCGCCTTAGCGATTTCGTCGGGGTTGATCAGCAGGACATCGCGCTTGCCGTCGATCCCCCGCAGCCTATCGGACATACCGTAGATCGTCGTGTTGAACTGGTCGTTCGAGCGCAGGGTGATCAGGCGGTAGCGGCCCGGCGCCTCGCCGAAGCCGGCGGCGTTGAGCCCCTTGGGCAGTGAGAACACCGCTTTCTTGCTGTCGGTCTTCCACACCCGCTCGCGCGCCGAATTGCCCTTGTAGAAGCCGCCCGGGGTGAAGACGCGCGCGTTGAAGTCCTTGAACTCGTCGGGATAGGTCTGCTCGATGAGATCGCGGACCGTGGCGTAGTCGCCGAGCCAGTCGTCCCAGCGGACCTTGGGATTGGGCGCGAGCGTCGCCTTGGCGAGACCGGCGACGATCGCCAGCTCGGACTTGAGCGCAGGGCTCGCCGGCTTGTTCTTGCCGAGCGAGCCATGGATGCAGCTCAGCGAATCTTCCATCGTCACCGCCTGCTCGCCGCTGGCTTGAACGTCATGCTCGGACCGCCCGAGGCACGGCAGCAGATAGGCCGCCTTGCCCGGGATCAGGTGCGAGCGGTTGAGCTTGGTGGCGATGTGAACGGTCAGATCGAGATCGCCCCACGCCTGCTCGATCTTGCCGCGCTCGGGCACCGCGCGCAGGAAGTTGCCGCCGAGGCCGACGAAGGCTTTGACCTTGCCGGCGATGACGCCTTCGCAGGCCTCGACCGTGTTCATCCCCTTGTCGCGCGGCGGCTCGAAGCCGAACAGCTCGGCGAGCTTGTCGAGCGGCACGAGTTCGGGCTTTTCCGAGATGCCGACGGTGCGCTGCCCCTGGACGTTCGAATGGCCGCGAACCGGCGAGATGCCGGTGCCGTCGCGGCCGATATTGCCCTTGAGCAGCAGCAGATTCACCAGCATCGAGACATTGTCGTAGCCGTGCGCGTGCTGGGTCAGGCCCATGCCGTAGATGCCGATCGACTTGTCGGCTTCGATGTAGACCTGGGCCGCCGCTTCGAGATCGGCCCGCTTGAGCCCCGATTCCGCCTCGATCGCCTCCCAGCTGCTCGCGGCGGCGAGGCTTTTTACCGCCTCGAATCCCGTCGTGTGCTGGGCGATGAAATCGACGTCGAGGACGTGATGCTGCTGCTCGCGCCAGCTCCGCTCTTCGGCCGCGAGGACGTGCTTGATCATGCCAAGGATCGCCGCGATGTCGCCGCCGGCGCGCACCTGCAGATAGAGACACGAGATCGGGGTCGCGTCGCCGGTCAGCATCTGCAGCGGGTTCTGAGGATTGGTGAACTCGATCAGCCCTTTCTCGCGGATCGGATTGAACGTGACGATCTTGACGCCGCGCTTCACCGCCTCCTGCAGCGGGTGGAGGAAGCGCGGGCTGTTCGAGCCGGTGTTCTGCCCGAAGAAGAAGATCGCGTCGCACTGGTGGAAGTCCTCGAGCACGCAAGTGCCGACCGGCGCGCCGATCGTCGCCTTGAGCGCCACCGAGGTCGTCTCGTGGCACATGTTCGAGCTGTCGGGCAGATTGTTGTGACCGTAAAGGCGCGCGAACAATGCGTAGAGATAGGATGTCTCGAGGCTCGCGCGGCCCGAAGCGTAGAATACCGCGGCCTTGGGATCGATCCCCTTGAGCGCGGCGCCGATCGCGGCGAAGGCCTCGTCCCACCCGCATGCCACATAGCGGTCGCTCGCGGGATCATAGCGCAGCGGCTCGGTCAGCCGGCCTTCGTGTTCGAGGTCATGGTCCGACCATTCCCTCAGGTCGGCGAGCGTGTGCTTGGCGAAGAACCTGGGGGTGCAGCGCCGCGTGGTGAGCTCCCAGAGCGTCGCCTTGGCGCCGTTCTCGCAAAACTCGAACGGGTTTGCGTTCGCCGGCTTGGTCCAGGCGCACGAGACGCACATGAAGCCCTTGACCTTGTTCTGCCGGCGCAGCGTGTTGAGCGCCGCGGGCTTGCTGAGCTCGCTGGCAAAGGTCTTAGCGATTCCCGTCAGCGACCCCCAGCCGCCGGCCGGTCCCTCGTAGTGGACAGTGTCGTGTTCGTCATTATCACTCATTTGCAGTCTCCCGGCCAATGTCACCTTGACAAGCGCGTCGCCCGCGCGCCGGCTTCGTTCACGCTAATGCTCGTTCGCGCAGGGTCAGGCGCGCCGCCATGAGATCGTTCCCCTGGGCGGTGGCCACCGAGACCGCGCTGTTGCCGGCGGCATCGACGCGGTGCGGATCCGCGCCGCAGGCGATCAACCGGTCGACGATGGTCGCGCGGCTGAAAAGGGCCGCGAACATCAAGGCTGTCTGCCCGGCCCCGTTGACCGCATCGGGCTCGGCGCCCGCCGCGAGCAACCGCTCGGCGATCGCCGAGAGACCCTTGAACGCGGCGCCCATCAGCGCCGTGTTGCCGCGCGTGCCGTCGCGCTGATCGACCGGCGCCCCGAGTTCGAGCAGCAGCCCCGTCGCCGCGTCCTGGCCATGGTAGGAGCTGAGGATCAGCGGCGTGTAGCCGGCAGGATCGCGCGCCGCGACATCGGCGCCGGCCTGGACCAGCGCCGGGATGACGTCGGTCCGGCCGAGCCGGGCCGCGTCGAACAGCAGCGCCTGGATCCGCTCGGGCGGCGGAAGCGGGAGCGGCGGCTGATCGTCATTGGCCGGCGCCGTCAGGTCACTTGGCATCGAGGTCGACCTTGAGTTCGCGCGGCCAGAAGCGCAGCGCGGCGATGGCATCGACGAACGCCGTAGCGTCCTTGGCCGAGTCCAGCGGAATGCAGGCGTCGTCGAGCAGATCGGCGATGCCGCCTTTGACGAAGATCGGCTCGGCTTCCTTGGTGAGCCCGATGAACTTGCAGTGGCCGAAGGCGTCGCGCACGAAATCCTGCGTGACCGCATCGCCCGCCAGCAGTGCCGCGCCTTCGGCGGAGACCACCACAGCCACCGCATCGAACAGCACTGAGGGACCGCCATCGATCTTCTGCTTGGCTGCGACCTTGGTGCCGTCGGACAGGGTGACCCCGCCGATCTTGGGCGCGACGACTTCATAGACCGCTCCGACCTTGTCGATCGCCTTGACGAGCGCGTTGAACAAGGCGGGATCGGCGCCGTCGCTGAGCAGGATGCCGAGCTTGCGGCCCTTGAAGCTGGGCGGCCCGTTCTTGACGATCGACAGCGCGTCAGACGGCGGCAGGTCAGCAATGGTCGGCCGCGCCGCTTGCGCCGGGGCCGGCAGTTCGGGCAGCGCCAGACCATCGGCGACTTTGGCGGCCAGCGCTTCATCGATATTGCGCAGGTGCGACACCATCCGCGCGCGAATGTCGGGCCGCTCGACCTTGCTGAGCTCGAAGGTCAAGGCATCGGCAATGTGCTTCTGCTCGATCGGCGCCTGGCTGACGAAGAACTGGCGCGCCTGGCTGTAGTGGTCGGCGAAGCTTTCGGGCCGGATCCGAAGCTTGGCTCCATCGGGCTCCGCGGCGAAGCTGGTGAACCCGCGCGCCGGATCCTCGCGCGGACCGCCGGTCGCCGCGCCCCAGCTGTTGGGCTCGTAGTTCACCCGGCCGCGCGGATTGGTCATCGCCATGTGCCCGTCCTGCTGGAAGTGGGCGACGGGGCACTTGGGCGCGTTGATCGGAATATGGGTGAAGTTGGGGCTGCCGAGACGCTTCAGCTGCGTGTCGAGGTAGGAGAAGTTGCGGCCTTGGAGCAGCGGATCGTTGCTGAAGTCGATGCCCGGCGGCACGTTCTGCGTGCAGAAGGCGACCTGCTCGGTCTCGGCGAAGAAGTTGTCGACGACGCGGTCGAGCACGAGCCGGCCGACCACGCGAACCGGCAGGATCTCCTCGGGAATGATCTTGGTCGCGTCGAGCACGTCGAAATCGAAGCTGTCGGCGAACTCCTGGTCGAACAGCTGCAGGCCGAGTTCCCATTCGGGAAAGTCGCCGCCGTTGATCGCGTCCCACAGGTCGCGGCGATGGAAATCGGGATCGGCACCGTTGATCTTGACCGCCTCGTTCCAGACCACCGACTGCAGCGCCTGCTTGGGCTTCCAGTGGAACTTGACGAAAGTCGACTTGCCCTCGGCGTTGACCAGGCGGAACGTGTGGACGCCAAAGCCCTCCATGGTCCGATACGAACGCGGGATGGTCCGATCCGACATGATCCACATGACCATGTGCATCGATTCTGGCGTCAGGCTGATGAAGTCCCAGAAGTTGTCGTGCGCGGTCTGCGCCTGCGGGAACATGCGGTCGGGCTCGGGCTTCGCCGCGTGGATCAGGTCGGGGAACTTGATCGCATCCTGGATGAAGAACACCGGGATGTTGTTTCCGACGAGGTCCCAGTTGCCTTCCTGGGTGTAGAGCTTGACGGCAAAGCCGCGCACGTCGCGGGCGAGGTCGAACGAGCCCTTCGAGCCGGCAACGGTCGAGAACCGGACGAAGGCCGGCGTGCGCTCGCCCACGCGCTGGAAGAGGTCGGCGCGGGTGATGTCGGCTAGACTTTCGGTCAGTTCGAAGAAGCCGTGAGCACCGTAGCCGCGCGCGTGGACGACGCGCTCAGGAATGCGCTCGTGGTCGAAATGGAAGATCTTCTCGCGAAAATGGAAGTCCTCGACGAGGGTCGGCCCGCGCGCGCCTTGCTTCAGGCTGTTCTGGTCGTCGGCGATCGGCACGCCCTGCTGGGTGGTGAGCGTCGCCACCTCGCCGCCGGCGATCTGATGCGTCTCGCCGCCCGAGGCCTGTTGCTCGCCATAAGTCTCGGAGATGAGTGCGTCGGCCGGAACCGGAGAAGCCTTCTGCGGCGACTCGCCGCCGACATCCGCGCCTCCCAGCATGGGCGGGACGATACCGGTCTTGGCGATGGAGGGATTTTTCGCAGGTACAGGCTTTTTGGCCATGAATTGGGTCCTTGGTTGTGGCGTCGCAGAAACGTCGCGCGCACCCGCGACCCATCACGGACTCGCAAGCGCGGTTGCCGCATTAAACCTCCAGCACCCCACTCGGTTTCCACGGCACGGGCAAAGTTAACCTGGATCAAAACGATTGCGCCGATGCCCCATGCAACGGCCGCGTCGTCCGCCCGTTATGGTCTCGTGCGAGGCGGCGGCGGCCCGCCAGCGGAGCCATGAGCGATGTTCATCGATCGATTTCTGCGCGGGCGGCGCGGCGCCCAGCTCGACGAGGCCGAGCGCGCCAGGCTCGAAGCCGCGATCACCGAGGTGAGGACCTTCGAGCCCCGCGCGCGGCTCGTTCGCGCCGGCGAACGCCTGACGCACAGCACCCTGCTGATCGAAGGCTTTCTGTGCCGTTTTATCGACGACCGCAGAGGCCTGCGCCAACTCGTCGCGTTCCACGTCCCCGGCGATTTCGTCGATCTGCATGGCTATCCCCTGCAGACGCTCGATCACGGCATTGCCACGCTGACAGCCGCCACCATCGCCAGCGTACCGCACGAGGCGCTCGCCGCGATCGAGCGCGACGCGCCCGAGATGGCGCGCAAGCTCTGGTTTGCGACCTTGCTCGACGCGGCGATCCACCGGGCCTGGCTGTTTCGTCTCGGCCGGCTCGACGCCGTGGGCCGGGTCGCCCATTTTCTGTGCGAGACGAACGCCCGCCTCGTCCTCGCCGGTCTCAGCGACGGCAAGCGCTTTGCGCTCGGCCTGACCCAGAACGACCTCGCCGAGATTTGCGGATTGACCAATGTCCACGTCAACCGCGTGGTGCGCGCGCTGCGCGAAGAGCATCTGTGCCTGTTTCGCGCGTCGCTCGTCGAAATCCCCGATCCGCAGCGCCTGGCCGCCCGCGGTCAGTTCGACCCCGCCTATCTCTACATTGACGAGCGCGCCGCGCAGGCGCTCGCCAGCTCGGAATGATCGCCATGACCCAGCCTGCCGTTCCCCAACCGCAATCCCAGCCCGGCGTCGCCGTCGCCGAGGAAGGTCTCGTGATCCTCGACGGCCCGGCCGGCATCGCCGTGACCATGACGCCCGATGCCGCCGCGCGCACCGGGCAGAGCCTGCTCGACGCGTCGGCCGCCGCGCGTGAGCAGACGCCGGGATCGGCGTCGACCTAACGTAGCCGATGCGCTCGCCGGTCAATCGTATTGATCCATGTTGGTTTGGTTTTTCCGTGCGGGAACGGAAAACGGGGGCTCGCAGTTGACGAGGCATGACGCCGCGCGAGGCGGCCCAGCAGGAGCGAGCCATGTCCGTAGTCGATAAAGTGATTGCCGCCGTTACCCCGCCCGAAAGCGAGGAAGACCGCCGCGAAGCGCGCAGCAAGGCCAGTGCCGCCGCGACGCCCGGAGACTGGCTCGCGCAGATCCTCGATCATCACCGCGCCATCGAAAGCGCCTTTGCCGCGGTCAAGCAGGCGTCCGACGCGCCTTCGCGGAAGGGTTCGCTCAAACAGCTCGGCGTGCTTTTGACCGGTCATGCCAATGCCGAGGAATCGGTGATCTACCCGGCGCTGGCCGATGGCGGCGAGAAGACGCATGCGGGCGCCGGCTATGAAGAGCAGGCCATGGTGAAGATCCAGATGGCGCTGCTCGAGAAGCTCGATCCAATGAGCCAGGATTTCGTAGACAAGCTCGAACACATCGAAGGCGCGGTTGCGCATCACGTCTATGCCGAAGAGGGCAACTGGTACCTCGATCTCAAGCAGAAGGCCCCACCGCAGGATCAGATGCTGCTCACCCAGCGCTATGCCGAAGAATATGAGCGCTACGTCGGAGCTGATGCGCTGGCCTGAGCGCGACGCCTCGCGCTTCATGCGCCGCCCATCGCCCTTGGACGCGTAGCACGCGAAATCCGCGCCACCGCGCGCGAATGAAAGGCTGGCAGCCCCATGTCGCGCGAAAACAAGCCCTCGTCGCGCGGAGCAAGCGCGAAGCGATGGTGCCAGGAACCTTCTCCCAGCAATCGCATTCGCAAGAAAAACGAACAGGAGTAACAGGATGGCAGCCGACATCGACACAGCAGCCAAACCCCACGACGATGCGCCCGTCACAACGTCGAAGGAGACGCATCCCGATCGCGCGCTGCTCGCCGAGACCGTGACGATCAACCGCACCGCGCGGGATCTCTACGATTTCTGGCGCGACCCGACGAAGCTCTTGATGGTGATGGACAACATCACGGCGATCGAGGTGATCGACGACACGCGTTCGCGCTGGACGGTCAAGGCGCCAGCGGGCCGAGAAGTGAGCTGGGAATCGGTGATCACCAAGGACGTGCCGGGCCAGGAGATCACCTGGCAATCGGCGCCCAGGGCCGATGTCGCCAACAGCGGCCGCATCGAGTTCACCGAGGTTCCGGGGCGCGGCACGGTGGTGCGGGCGGTGATTGCCTATGATCCGCCGGGCGGGACGATCGGCCAGTTCATCGCCAAGCTGTTCCAGCGCGAGCCCCGGATCCAGACGCGGCGCGACCTCAGGCGCTTCAAGCAACTGATGGAGACCGGCGAGATCGCCACGGCGGCCCGCACCATGAAGCAATTCGAAGAGGAGCAGGCCTGATGCGCGCATGTTTTTTTGAAGAAGGAGCACGCTGATGCGCGCACTGACCTGGCACGGCAAACACGACGTCCGCGTCGACACCGTCGATGATCCCGAGATCATCAATCCGCGCGACGCGATCATCAAGATCACCGCGACGGCGATCTGCGGCTCCGATCTCCATCTCTACGATGGCTACATCCCGACCATGAAGGCCGGCGACGTCCTCGGCCACGAGTTCATGGGTGAAGTCGTCGAGGTCGGCGCCAAGTCCACGCTTCAGCGCGGGCAGAAGGTCGTGGTGCCGTTCACGATCGCCTGCGGCAGCTGCTACCACTGCGGCAAGCACCAGTATTCGGCCTGCGACAACGGCAACCCTGCCGACAACCAGGACATCGGCCGCGAGCTCTACGGCCAGCCGATGTCGGGGCTGTTCGGCTACAGCCACATGACCGGCGGCTACGCCGGCGGTCAGGCCGAATATGTCCGCGTGCCGTTCAGCGACGTCGGCCCGATCGTCGTTCCCGATGACATCGAGGATGAGAAAGTGCTGTTCCTATCGGACATCCTGCCCACCGGCTGGATGGCCGCGGAAAATGCGCAGATCGAGCCCGGCGACACGGTCGCGGTCTGGGGCTGCGGCCCCGTTGGGCTGTTCGCGGTGCAGTCCGCCTTTCTGCTTGGGGCCGCGCGCGTGATCGCTATCGATCATTTCCCGCACCGGCTGGAACTGGCCAAGAAATTCGGCGCCGAGACGATCAATTTCGAGGAATCGAAGACCTACGAAGCACTGATGGAGATGACCGGTGGGATCGGACCCGACGCGGTGATCGATGCGGTCGGACTCGAGGCCCACGGCTTCTTCGTCGACAACGTCATCGACCAGATCAAGGCCTCGATGTTCCTCGGCACCGATCGCATCCACTCGATCCGCCAGGCGATCCTCGCCTGCCGCAAGGGCGGCCGCGTCTCGATGCCGGCGGTCTACGGCGGGTTCGTCGACAAGTTTCCCCTGGGTGCCTTCATGGAAAAGGGCCTCACGCTCAAGACCGGTCAGACCCACGTTCAGCATTACATGCCGGCGCTGCTCAATGCGATTGTCGAGGGCAAGATCGACACGACCTTCCTGATCTCGCACCGCATGGCGCTCGAGGATGCGCCCAAGGGCTACAAGATGTTCCACGACAACCAGAACGAAGTGACCAAGGTCGTGCTCAAGCCGGACATTGCGGTTGCGGCAGAATAGGAGAACACATGATGGCCAGCAAATTCGCGATCGTCACCGGCGCCTCGACGGGTATCGGCCTCGAGCTCGCCAAGCTCGCCGCGCAGGACGGCTACGACCTGCTCGTGGTCGCCGACACGCCGTTCGTCGACGCCTCGGCGGGCCTCCAGGGTCTCGGCGTCGAGGTCCAGACGCTCGAGGTCGATCTCGCGACCTTCGAAGGCGTCGATCGGCTGCTCGGCGCGGCCGGCGGCCGCACGGTCGATCTGCTCTGCGCCAATGCCGGCCACGGCCTCGGTCACGCGTTCCTCGAGCAGGATCCGACCGCGTGGCGCCATGTCCTCGACACCAACGTCACCGGCACGATCTACCTCTTGCAGAAGGTGCTGGCGCCAATGGTCGCGCGCAATTCGGGCAAGATTCTGGTGACGGGCTCGATCGCCGGCTTCATCCCGGGCAGCTTCAACGCGGTCTACAACGGCACCAAGGCCTTCATCGACAATTTCACCGAAGCGCTGCGCAACGAGATCAAGGATGTGGAGGGCGTGACTCTAACGACCCTGATGCCCGGCGTCACCGATACCGAGTTCTTCGAGCGCGCCGGGCTCGGCGACACTTCGGTGGGGGCCGATGACAACAAGGCCGATCCCGCCAAGGTGGCGCGCGACGGTTGGGACGCGCTGATGGGGGGCAAGGGCCATATCGTCTCGGGATTTTCGAACAAGCTGCAGGTCGCCGCCGCGGGCGTGGTTCCGCAAGCGGTGCTCGCCGAGAGGCATCGCAAGATGGCCGAGCCCGGGTCCGCCGAACAGGGCTGAGGCCGGCTCGCCCCATCGTTCATGTGGCCGAGCCGACGCCGCGCTGCCACGCGATCGCCATGACGCGCGGCGGAGAAGGAGGCGGCGATGATCGAGCTCGTGCCCGAGATGATCTACCGGCGCGCTCGGTCGGCCCGCTCGAGACGACGACGGGCGCGCCGCTGGACGCGCGGCAGTATTGGCAGATGAGCGACGCCGAACTCGGGGGGCCGCGCATCCGGGCGCATGCGCCCTATGTCGGCGGCGATTGGATGCGGGTTGGGCCCGACGGCATCGGCCGCCCCGATATCCGCGCGCAATTCGTGACCAACGACGGCGCGGTCGTGCTGCTCCACTACACGGGCCTGGTGCGCGCGACCGACGCCATCGACAAGGCTGCCGAGACGGGCGGCACGACGGGGTTCGACGAACAGACGATGCGGATGAGCCTGTCTTTCGTGACGGGCGCCGAGTACTATGCCTGGCTCAACCAGAGCCTGTTCATCGCCGAAGGGCGGCTTCATGACGGCTGGGTCGAATACCAGGGCTATCGGGCGACCTGGTCGCGCGAACCGCCTCTAAGTCCGATCAAGTGGCTACCGGGCGACGTTTCGGACAAACCCCGAGAACACGCTGTTCCATCATCAACCGACCAGCGGTACTTTTGCTCTGCCGGCGCCTTGCCGTGCGCATTGTCGTTCGCCCCCGCACGGCCGAATAACAGCCGGGCAATGGCCGCGTCGATCGCCGCCATATCCCACCCGAGAATCCGGGCCAGAGCGGTGAGCTGCTCGAGCGACAGACCGCGCTGGCGGGCAAGCCGCCGAAGTTTGCCGGACGTGGAGTTCGTGTTCCTGCGAAGCATGGCACGCTCCTCGTTGGCTAAGGATTTCAGACGGTTAAACGGCTATTCGTCAGCCAGGTTCCGTCATCACCAGCCGAGCCCGAGCCCGATGCCGATATTGTTCGCACGGTCGCCGCAATGCCCCGACTCGCCGCGCCTAGCTCCGATGCGCGCGGAACGCGCGGAACCTTGCGGTGGCCGGCCGCTTCTCCAGTCAAAGGAGACACCAGATGCTTGGAAAACTGATCGCAGCTATCGCCGGTGAGCGCGCCGCGCGTCACGCCGGCGGCAATGGCACGGGCGGCGCCTTGCTCGGCGTCGGCGCGGCAGCTCTGCTTCGGCGGCTTGGCCCGGTCGGCTTGATAGCCGCTGCGGCCGGAGGCTACGCACTCAAGCGGCACTACGCCAAGCGGCAGGCCGGCCCGGCGGCCCACGCTTGACGCAGAGCTTGCGGCGCGGCCAAACCGCGCCGCAGGCGGTTACCGGTGGTCGGGGCGTCCGGGGGCATGATCGCCGAACCCTCGCGGCCATGCTTGCCCGGTCGGCGGACCCACTCGCGCGAATTGGGCGGCCTCGCCGCTTGCCTGTAACAGTCGGGCAAAAAGACTGGATCAGGACTTGAGATGCTGTTCGACGGCCGCGGCGCTGTTGCCGACCGCCTTCACCGCAGCCTCGAGCCGTTCGCGGGTGACACCGAACTTGCCCGTCCAGTAGTCGACCTCGTAATCCTCCCCGAGCGCGATCCGCGAAGCATCCTGCGGTCCGCGAATAGTCCTGTCGTCTGCCATGTCTGTTCTCCTCGAATGGTGCTGGCATGCGAAGAAACGCGGCGAACTGCGCGGGGTTTCCGGGATCCGTTCGGCCCGCGCGCAGGCAGCGATCAGCGGAGTCCGCCACCGGATGGAACGAGTCGCCGCCGGGGCAATTGCTCAAGCCATGAGCCATGCGCACACCGTCTGCCGCCGCAGCGAGTCCCGCCTTCAGGGCGAAAGCCCCGACGTGCGCAGCGACGGATCATGAAAATCGCGACCTACAACGTGAACGGGGTAAACGGCCGGCTGCCCGTCCTGCTGCGATGGCTCGCGGAAGCGCAGCCCGACATCGTCTGCCTGCAGGAACTCAAGGCGCCCGACGAAAAATTCCCGGAGGGGTCCATCCGTGATCTCGGCTACGACGCGATCTGGCATGGTCAAAAGAGCTGGAACGGCGTCGCCATCCTCAGCCGGGTTGGCGAAATCCACGAGACCCGCCGCGGGCTGCCCGGCGATCCCTACGACACCCACAGCCGCTACATCGAAGCCGCCGTGAACGGTATCCTTATCGGCGGTCTCTATCTGCCCAACGGCAATCCGCGGCCCGGACCCAAGTTTGACTACAAGCTCCGATGGTTCGACCGCCTGATCGAGCACGCCGCCGGACTGCTGGAAAGCGGCCTGCCGGTCATGCTCGCGGGCGATTTCAACGTGATGCCCACCGATCTCGACGTCTACAAGCCCGAGCGCTGGCGCGACGACGCGCTGTTCGCGCCCGAAGTGAAAGCTGCCTACTTCCGGTTGCTCGATCAGGGCTGGACCGATGCCTTGCGCCACCTGCACCCCGGCGAGACAATCTACACGTTCTGGGACTATTTTCGGAACGCCTACGCGCGCGACGCCGGTCTTCGGATCGATCACCTGCTGCTGAGCCCGCCGCTTGCCGGCCGCCTCGCCGCGGCCGAGGTGGATGCACACGTGCGCGGGTGGGAAAAGACCAGCGATCACGCGCCGGTGTGGATCACGCTCGATGACAAGCCCAAGCGCCCTCGCCGCTCGGCCGCCGCCGCCCAGGGGCAAGCATGACGATGCCTGAGAGCTTCATCCTGACCGAAAACGACTGGGTTCCCAACAACCCGTCTTTTCCCATTCTGCTCCACCGTTCCCTGGCAAGCGGCGACTGCGAGGACCTGGCGCGACACTTCGAAACGCGCTTCGCCCAGCATGGCTGGCCGCCGCAGTGGCGCGACACGATCTACGACTATCACCACTATCATTCGACGGCCCACGAAGCGCTCGGCATCGCCGCCGGAACCGCCACGCTGATGCTCGGCGGCCCTGGCGGACCCGAGGTCGCCGTCGCCGCTGGCGACGTGCTCGTGCTGCCGGTCGGCACCGGTCATTGCCGCACCGCGGCCAGCGCTGATTTTCTCGTCGTCGGCGCCTACCCGAGGGCCAGAACTGGGACACTTGCCGCGAAGCACCGTCGCCCGAAGCGCGCGAGCGAATCGCAACATTCCCCGCGCCAGCGCGCGATCCGGTCACGGGCGTAACGCTTGCGGATAGGGCCCCGCGATCGCCGCGACCAGATCCTAGTCGAGGCCGAGCTTCTCCTTGAGTTCATCGATCCTTTTCGAGGCGTCCGCCTTACTGAGATCGGCCGGCGGCAGCTCGACGCCGGCTTCCTCGCAGAGGGTGGCGAGGTAGGACGCCTGCGCTCCGGTGATCGGATCGTCTCCCGACACCCAGTTCTCCGAATCCTTCTCGGTGTTTGATCCCGGGTGCTCTTCGAGTTTGGGGTTGTGTAGCTGTTCGCGCATAGTCGCCTCTTGTTCACTGTTCGTTCTGATAACGATGGAACCTCACGTTTGGTTCCGGCCTGAACGTTCCAGCACGCGGCGCCGATCCTTGCGCGAAGCGCATAGGTCAAAGCGCAGACTGGAACGTCTGACCGCCGAAGTCGCCCAGCGCATCTGGGACGGTCTCAAACCCCAGGCCGTCGCCGTCGTCATCGAAGCGCAACACGGCTGCATGACCGGGCGCGGCATGCGCACCCAGGCGTCGGCATGATCACCAGCCGATTGCTCGGCGTGTTTCTCGACGAACCAAGCAGCCGCAATGAGGTGCTCAGCCTGATGGGCTATTGAGCTGGCCTCTGCCCAGCGCCATCCCGCTTCGAACGAAGTGCTGACGCGCGTTGCATCAGCGTGAAGATCAGCGCGAGCTGCCCAGGATCGAACCCAATATTCCGCCAAGCCCGCCCCCTGCACTGCCGACACTGGCGCCGCCAACACTGGCGTTGCTTGTCGCTGCGCCCGCCAGGGTGCCGAGCACCGAAGTGAGGATGCTTCCCAGGCCGCCCTGCTGGCCGCCCGCGCGTTTCGACAGGTACCCGGCTACCAGCATCGCCAGGATGGGAAGCATCTGCTTGAGCAGCGCCGGGTCGATGCCGCTGCCCTGCGCCGCATGGTTGGCGACGTCGCGGCTGACCTCTTTGGACCCGAATATGTTGCCGAGAATCTGGTTGCCCTTGTCGATGTCGGTTGGGTGCGGGCCGATGACATTGTCGGCAAGCTGATCGCCGCCAAGCGTATCCAGGTGGGCTGCAAGTTCGCCTGCATTGTTGGCCTGCAAGCCTCCGGCCTTGTCGCCGAGACCGCCCAGTATGGCCGGAAGCAGCGCTTCGGCGCCGCGCTCCGCCTGATCGCGCGGTATCCCGAGCTGGGTAGCCAAGGCATCGAGAGCGCCGCTGGGCAAAAGATCGCTGGGGTTCATTGTGGTCTCCGACGGGATGGCACAAGGACAACGATCGCCTGCGGCGAAAGCTCCGGAGGCAGCCCGACGATCGAGCCCCGCCGCGCGCCTCAGCGGACGAATTGGTCACCGCCCGGGCGGCAGGGCTGCGCGGTGACCATCATCCGGCTTTCCCGTCACCGCGACGAATACGATGGCCAGGCCCATGATCGCCACGTCGAGCGCGCGCGATCGTTTCTTGGGTGCTTCCGGTTGCGCCTGATCGTCGCCGCCGCAAGCCATAGGGCGACCGGTCAGATCGGCGGCCACATCGGCGGCCAGATCGTCGGCCATCGCCGCGCCCCGCGACCCGGCCGGCCGCGCCGGGCCTTCGGTCGTGTCCTGCGCGGTCTCGCGTTCGAGCTCGGAATTGAGTTCGGCGCCGAACACCAGGATGTAGCTCGAGAGATAGAGCCAGGTCAGCAAGACGACGACCGCGCCAAGCGAACCGTAGGTGGCGTTGTAGTTGCCGAAATTGGCGACATAGAGCCCGAAGCCCAGCGTCAGGCAAAGCCAGAGGATGGAAACGAGCAGCGAGCCAGGGCTGATCCAGACCCATCGCGCTTTGCCCCGCGAAGGGGCGTAGCGGTAGAGGGTGGCCGCGCCGGCGGCGCCCGCCAGCAGCAGCGCGACATAGGCGAGCAGCCGGCCGGCGGTGAGCGCAGCGTCGGGCAAATGGGGAAACAGCGCCTCGACCCGGGCCAGGAGTGCGATCGCGAATGTGGCCAGCAGGGCGGAAAGCACGGCGCAACCGGTGATCACCAGGGCGAGGATGTTGATCCGCAGGAAGCCGCGCTTCTCCTTTTCCTCGTAGGCGATGTTGAGCGCGGTGATGAGCGCACCCGCGCCGTTGCGCGCGCCGAACAGCGCGAGGCCCAGCGCCAGCAGAAGGCCGAGCCCCTTCTTGCCTTCCGACGTCTCGACCACGTTGAGCAATTGCTCGCCGATAAGCTTGGCGGCATCGACCGGCATGACCCGCATCAAGGTCCGCATGTTTTCGACGACGTTCGCAGGTTCAGCGACGAGGCCGTAGCTGAGGACCAACGCGCCCAGGAGCGGCACCATCGCGAGAAAGCCGTAGAACGCGACCCCGGCGGCAATGAGGCCGACGTTGTCGTCAGAGGTTTCCTTGAACGCGCGCCACACAACGGCCTTCCAGGCGGCGAAAGGCATGCGCCAGGGACTGGTGGCGGAGCGCGCCTTGCGGGCATCCGATGACGACAAGCCGGGAGGCGGAGGCGGCGGAGGAGGAGGCGGGGCGGCGTTGGTCACGGACGATCGCTCCCACGGCAAAGGTGCCAGTTCACTCAACGAGGCCAACGGGCTGGCGTTCCCGCCCGCCATCGAATGTCCGCCCGGACGCGCACCGGCGGCGCGCCGGCAGAGGCGTTGTCCGGGGCTGATGGGATGCCACTGGATTGCGCCCTGGCCCGTTCCTATCTCGCATCTTCGTAGATCAACGGGAACATGCGCATGGCCAACGGCTGGGCGCCGGACGGCGCCGTTCAGGATCAGATTGAAGACAGCATCAAGGATGCCCTCGTCAGTGCACGAGCGCGCATGCCCAGCGGCGAGGGCCTCGAGGACTGCGAGGACTGCGGCGAAGCGATTCCCGCGGCCCGCCGCAAAGCCCTGCCCGGCGCCCGAACCTGCGTTCCCTGCCAGTCGGCGCGCGACAAGCGGCCTTCCTATACCGGCATCAATCGCCGCGGCAGCAAGGACAGCCAGCTACGCTGACCCCGCTCGGCGTGCGCATAGCGACGGCGCTAAAGGGCGATCAGGGAACCTCCATACGCAAACCGGCCGTGCCATCCTGGCGTGCCAGAGAGTCGGTCGCGCGACCGCCATGACGACATTTAAAGGTCGGGAAGCACCTGATCGGCTCGGCCCCAGTGCGCGAGGTCCTTGGACGCCGCGCGCCGGACCATTTCCGCGCTGTCGCCGATGTGCCAGCGGGCGGGGCTGTCGAGATCGCGAAGCTCATCCCAGGTGACCGGCACGGCGATGGGCGCATATTCGCGCGACCGCACGCTATAGGGCATGACCGCGGTCGCGCCGCGCTGGTTGCGCAGGTAGTCAATGAAGATCCGCCCGGTCCGCTTGGCCTTGGCCAACGCGGCAGTGAAGCGCTCGGGCTCGGCCTGGGCCAGCGCCAGCGCGAAGCGGTGCGCGAAGTCCTTGACCTGCGGCCATTCGGCCGTGGGCGTCAGCGGCGCGATGACATGGACGCCCTTACCCCCGGTCACCATCGGGAAAGTGATGAGCCCCATCTGCGCCAGCACGTCCTGGACGTGAAAAGCCGCCGAAACGACATCGGCAAAATCAAGGCCCTCGTCGGGATCGAGATCGAAGACCAGACGATCGGCTTTCTCGACGTCCTCGATCCGCGCGCCCCAGCCATGAAATTCGATCGTGCCCATCTGCACGCAGGTCAGGAGCCCGGCGGGGCTATCGACGAACAGGTAGGGCTCGTCGTGGCCGTCCTTCTCGCGGATGGCGACGTGCTTGACGTCTTCGCCGAAGCTGCCGGCGTCGTGCTTCTGGAAGAAGCATTTTTTGGCCCGGCCTTGCGGACAGCGCACCAGGCTGACCGGCCGGCTGCCGGACCATTCGAGCATGATCGGCGCCACGGTCTCGTAGTAGTCGGCGAGTTGCCCCTTGGTCAGCTTGCCCTCGGGAAAGATCACGCGGTCGCGGTTGCTGATCTTGACCCCGGTGGTCGCCTGCGCGGCGGCGACGGGCGCGACCGGCTGCTCCTTTTCGAGCACGACGGCTTCTGGCTTCTTGTCCTCGCGCAGACCGAGATAGCTTGGATGCCGCAGCACGCCTTCGTCGGTGAATTCGATATAGGCGATCTCGGCGACGAGCTTGGGCTTCAGCCAATGTGCGCCGCGCACGGCCGCGCGCGGCGCCGGCACGGTCGCTTCTTTCTGCTCGAGCGGCGCCATGATCTCCATCAGCCGTTCGATCTCGTCG
>Ga0233380_1000390_pt1 | contig 23656 bp, 20 predicted proteins | sample ElkDunMinimDraft_9_FD_191541 | JGI IMG/M metagenome (GOLD analysis project Ga0233380, IMG submission 191541) | Fecal eukaryotic communites from dung pellets of Tule Elk in California, USA - Elk Dung F36 | ecosystem: Host-associated > Mammals > Digestive system > Large intestine > Fecal | place... | reverse complement strand
TCCGCGCGCGTTCTGGGTGATGAGCCTGGCCGGCAGCACGATGACGCTGGCCTACTTCCTGTTCTCCAGCAAGCAGGACGCGGTGGGCGTGCTGCAGAACCTGTTCCCCGCCTTCACCGCCGCCTACTCGTTGTGGCTGGACCTGCGGCCGCGCCACCATGGACCGGTTGCGGGCAAGGCCGCGCCCCCGGTGTGAGCCGGCTCAGGGGTTGGACACGCCGTGCGGCACGTGGCCGGCCAGCACGTGCTGGCGCGCGCTGTCGATGTTGTGCGCGGAGTCGTCGAAGAAGATGTCCGCGCCGAACGCCTCCAGGAACGGCCCTTTGGCGCGCCCGCCCAGGAACAGGGCCTCGTCCAGGCGCACCCCCCATTCGCGCAGGGTGCGGATCACCCGCTCGTGGGCCGGCGCCGAGCGCGCGGTGACCAGCGCGGTGCGGATCGGCGCGGCCTCGCCAGGCGGGAACGCCGCCTGCAGTTCGTGCAGCGCCGCGAGGAAGGGACGGAACGGGCCGCCGGGCAGCGGCTCGCGCGCGCGCTCGATCTCGTGGCGATGGAAGGCGGCGATGCCGCCTTCGCGAGAGACGCGCTCGCCCTCGTCGTCGAAGATCACCGCGTCGCCGTCGAAGGCGATGCGGATCTGCACGTTCGACGCGCGTCCGGGTCGCGGCCGCTCGGGCAGGATGGTGGCCGCGGCGATGCCGTTGGCCAGCGCGCGCCGCACCGACTCGGGGTTGGCCGAGAGGAACAACTGCGCGCCGAACGGACGGATGTACGGCCAGGTAGGCTGGCCGGAGGTGAAGGTGGCGCGCGAGATGCCGAGTCCGTGGTGCTGGATCGAGTTGAAGATGCGCAGGCCCGTATCGGCCGAATTGCGCGACAGCAGGATCACCTCGACGCGCGGCGCCTCGGGCGGCGCGTGTTCGTTGAGCGCCAACAGCTTGCGCACCAGCGGGAAGGCGATGCCCGGCTCGAGCACATCGTCCTCGTGTTCGCGCTGGAACTGCGAATAGCGCTCGATCCCCTCCTGCTCGAACAGCCCGTGGCTTTCCTCGAGGTCGAACAGCGCCCGCGAGGTGATCGCGATGGTGAGGACGGCGGGAGCTTCGCTGGACATGGGCCGATTATGGCCCGCGCCCGGGCTTTGGGCCATCCGCGGGCGGCAGTTGCGCCGGGACTGCCCCGCGGCCCTGGCGGGGGCCGTCTCAGGCCTCGAACTGCTCGCTGAGGATGCGTTCCTCGAGGTTGTGCTCGGGATCGAACAGCAGGCGCACGGTGCGTTCCCGGGATTCCCTGATCATCACCTCGACCACGTCTCGTACTTCGTGCGAGTCGGCGGTGGCGCTGACCGGCCGCTTGTAGGGATCGAGCACGCGGAAGCGCACCTCGGTGTCGGCCTTGAGCAGGGCGCCGCGCCAGCGTCGCGGGCGGAAGGCCGCGATCGGGGTGAGCGCGACCACGTTGGCGCCCAGCGGCAGGATCGGCCCGTGCGCGGAATAGTTGTAGGCGGTGCTGCCGGCCGCGGTGGCCACCATCACCCCGTCCGCGATCAGTTCGTCCAGGCGCGGCTTGCCGTTGAGTTCGATCGACAGGTGCGCGGCCTGGCGCGTCTGGCGCAGCAGCGAAACCTCGTTGTACGCCAGCGAGCCGACGGTCGCGCCGGACTCGGTCTGCGCGATCATCTCCAGCGGATGCAGCACGGCCGGCTCCGCGGCGGCGATGCGCTCGAGCAGGTCGTCGGTGCGGAACTGGTTCATCAGGAATCCGACGGTGCCGAGCTTCATGCCGAAGACCGGCTTGCCCAGGCTGCCGTGGCGATGCAGGGTCTGCAACATGAAGCCGTCGCCGCCCAGTGCGCACAGCACGTCCGCCTCGTCAGGTTCCACCTGCCCATGCTGCGCCGCCAGCGCCTCGCGTGCGGCGCAGGCGTCGTCGGTCTGGCTGGCGAGAAAGGCGATGCGGGGCGTCGTGCTCATCGGCGGCTCCTGCGCGTTGCGATCCACAGGATAACCCGGCGGCCACGCCGACGCGGGATGGTCACGGCCGCAACCAGGAACCGTGACCGCCGCCACTCCCGGTGCTTGCGGGCACCTGCATGCGTGGCGAATGGCCAGGGCCGTCGCGCGACGGCCGCTGCCGGGGAGAATAGTGACGGCAGCCGGCGCGCATCCGGCCGCGAGCCGCGGATCCGGACAGGAGCCCGTGCTGCGGCGCACGGCAGGACGGTGGCCGCGGGGTGCCCGCGGCCACCGCAGCCTCAGCTGCGCTGCGCCAGCTGCGACAGCCGCTGCACGGCGACCGAGACGGTCGGATAGTCCACCGTCTTCTGGGTCGCAAGCTCGGCAAGCATCGACAGGGTGAAGCGCAGCGCCGGATCGTCGCGCTCCAGCCAGTGGCGCACCCTGTCCTGCGCGGTCGCGCCCGGTGCGCCGAGCACCTGGCCGACGATCGCGCGCTGCTGCGCCGCAAGTTCCTCGCGCAACACGCCGCGCGCCACCGCATGCCAGCGGCCGTCCACCTCCAGCGCATCGATCTGGCGGGTGAGCCACGGCACGCGCAGCGCTTCGCCGACGCGGAAATGCAGCTTGGCCACGTCCACCGGCTTGCGCTTGCGCTCGGTCGCCAGCTCGATGATGTCGGCACAGGGCTCGAGGTAGGGCAAGGCCGCGAGCTGGCCGGCCAGCGCGGGCGGCACGCCCTTGTCCAGCCAGTCGGCCAGGCAGGCCTCGTACTCGGGCCGCTGCGAATCGGGCAGGATGTTCTCGCCCGCGCGGATGTCGCGGAAGCCGTGGCGGTAGCGCTCCACCGCGCTGGTGATGTCGGGGATCGCACCCGGGCGCGACAGCAGCCAGCGCGTGAACGAGCGCTGCAGGTTCCAGATCACCTGCAAGGCGTCGATCTGCACCGATTCGGCGACCTTGCCGTCCAGCGAGTCGATCTCCAGCCACAGCGCGCGCGCCTCCAGGGTCTCGCGGGTGATGGTGAAGGCCTTGGCGACCTCGCCATAACTGCGGCCGCTGTCCTCCTGCATGCGCAGCAGGAAGGTCGCGCCCATGCGGTTGATCATGGTGTTGGTCACCGCGGTGGCGATGATCTCGCGCTTGAGGCGATGCTGCTCCATGGCCTGGGCGTACCTCTTCTGCAGCGGCTGCGGGAAGTAGCGCTGCAGTTCCTTGGACAGGTACGGGTCCTCCGGCACGTCCGAACGCAGCAGTTCGTCGAAGGCGACGAGCTTGGAGTACGACAGCAGCACCGCCAGCTCCGGCCGGGTCAGGCCTTCGCCGCGGCTCTTGCGTTCGGCGATCTCGGCATCCGACGGCAGGTACTCGATCTGCCGGTCGAGCAGCCCCTGCTGCTCCAGCGTGCGGATGAAGTGCTGCTTGGACCCGAGGCGCGACACGCTCATCCGTTCCATCAGGCTGATCGCCTGGTTCTGGCGGTAGTTGTCCCACAGCACCAGTTGCGCGACCTCGTCGGTCATCGAGGCCAGCAGCTTGTTGCGCGCGTCCATCTTGAGCTTGCCGTCGCGCACCTGGGCGTTGAGCAGGATCTTGATGTTCACCTCATGGTCGGAGGTGTCCACGCCGGCGGAGTTGTCGATGAAGTCGGTATTGAGCAGCACGCCGTTGCGCGCGGCCTCGATGCGGCCGAGCTGGGTGAAGCCCAGGTTACCGCCCTCGCCCACCACGCGGCAGCGCAGGTCGCGGCCGTCGACGCGGATCGCGTTGTTGGCGCGGTCGCCCACGTCGGCATGCTGTTCGGCGCTGCCCTTGACGTAGGTGCCGATGCCGCCGTTCCACAGCAGGTCGACCGGGGCCTTGAGGATGGCCGAGAGCAGCGCGTTGGGCGCCATCGAGGTGGTGCCCTCGGGCAGCCCGAGCGCCTGGCAGGCTTCGGGCGAGAGGTCGATCGACTTGAGCGAGCGCGGATACACGCCGCCGCCCCTGGAGATCAGCTTCGCGTCGTAGTCCGCCCAGCTCGAGCGCGGAACCTTGAACATCCGCTCGCGCTCGATGTAGGAGCGTGCCGAATCGGGGTTGGGGTCGATGAAGATATGGCGATGGTCGAACGCGGCCACCAGGCGGATGTGCCTGGACAGCAGCATGCCGTTGCCGAACACGTCGCCGGACATGTCGCCGATGCCGACGCAGGTGAAGTCCTGCGCCTGCGCATCGTGCCCCAGCGCGCGGAAGTGGCGCTTGACCGACTCCCATGCGCCGCGCGCGGTGATGCCCATGCCCTTGTGGTCGTAACCCACCGAGCCGCCGGAGGCGAAGGCATCGTCCAGCCAGAAACCGTAGTCGCGGGCGATGCCGTTGGCGGTGTCGGAGAAGGTGGCCGTGCCCTTGTCGGCGGCCACCACCAGGTACGGGTCGTCCTGGTCGTGGCGCACCACGTCGCGCGGCGGCACGATCCGGCCCTCGACGATGTTGTCGGTGATGTCGAGCATGCCGCTGATGAACAGCTTGTAGCAGGCCACGCCCTCGGCGAACAGCGCGTCTCGGTCGCCGCCGGCCGGCGGGCGCTTGACGATGAAGCCGCCCTTGGAGCCCACCGGCACGATGACGGTGTTCTTGACCATCTGCGCCTTGACCAGCCCGAGCACCTCGGTGCGGAAATCCTCGCGCCGGTCCGACCAGCGCAGGCCGCCGCGCGCGACCGGCCCGAACCGCAGGTGGGTGCCTTCCACGCGCGGGCCGTACACGAAGATCTCGCGGTAGGGCTTGGGCTTGGGCAGCTCCGGCACGTTGGCCGGGTCGAACTTGAAGGCGATGGTTTCCTTGTGGTCGCCACCGGCGGCGCGCTGGTAGTAGCTGGTGCGCAGGGTGGCGTCGATCACGCCCATGAAACTGCGCAGGATGCGGTCCTCGTCGAGGCTGGACACGCCGTCGAGCAGGGTCTTGAGCGCCCGGCGCACCGCGTCCGCGCGTGCCTGGCGATCCATCCCGCGGGCATCGACCACCGGCTGCAGGACCGCGCGCGCGGCGTCGTCGCCGCCGACCAGCGCACGCAGTTGCGTGGCCAGGCGCTCGGCCCCCGCGGCGGCGGCGCCGGCCTGCGGATCGAAGCGCGCCTCGAACAGTTCCACCAGCATCCGCGCGATGAGCGGATTGCGCGAGAAGGTGTTCTCCACGTAGCTCTGCGAGAACGGCACGCCGACCTGCTGCAGGTAGCGGGCATAGCCACGCAGCAGCGCGACCTGGCGCCAGTCCAGCGACGCTTCCAGGACCAGGCGGTTGAGGCCATCGTTCTCGGCGTCGCCGCGCCAGGTCCGCGCGAAGGCCTCGGTGAAATCGACGCCCACCTGGGCCACGTCGAGCCCGGCCACCGCCGCTTCCACCTCGAAGTCCTGGATGAACAGGATGGTGCCGTCGATGTCGAGCCGGTAGGGATGCTCGGTGACCACGCGCAGGCCGAGGTTCTCCATCATCGGCAAGGCGTCGGACAGCGCGATGTCGCCGCCGCTGCGGTAGAGCTTGAAGCGCAGCGCGGTTTCGCCGGCGGGCGGGGCCGGCAGGGTCTGCAGGCTCAGCTCCAGGTCGCTGTCGTCGCCGAGCGCGGCCAGGCGCTCGACGTCGATGGCGGCGATGGCGGGCGTCGCGTTCTCGATGTAGCCGGCCGGCAGCGCGCGGCCGTAGCGGCTGGCCAGGGCCAGGCCGCGTTCCTCGCCGTGGCGCGCCACCAGCGCGTCGCGCAGGTCGTCGTGCCAGTTGCGGACGATCGCGGCCAGCTCGCCCTCGAGCAGGGCCTGGTCTGCGTCGACCCGCTCGCCACTGCGCGGGCGCACGATCAGGTGCACCTGGGCCAGCGGCGATTCGCCGATCGCCACGTTCGCGTCGACGTGGTCGGCGTGCAGCACGCGCCGCAGCATATCCTCGACGCGCCGCCGCACCTCGGTGCTGAACCGGTCGCGCGGGATGTACACCAGCACCGAATAGAAGCGGCCGTAGCGGTCGCGGCGCACGAACAGGCGGCTGCGCACGCGCTCCTGCAGCCCGAGCACGCCGGTCGCCAGGCGATAGAGTTCCTCTTCCGATGAGTGGAACAGCTCGTCGCGCGGCAGCGTCTCGAGGATGTGCTTGAGGGCCTTGCCGCTGTGGCCGGTGGGCTTGAGCCCGGACTCGGCCATCACGTACTCGTAGCGCTCACGCACCAGTGGGATGTCCCAGGGGCGCCGGTTGTAGGCGCCGGAGGTGTACAGGCCCAGGAAGCGCTGCTCGGACACGGCGCGGCCCTGCTCGTCGAAGCCGAGCACGCCGATGTAGTCCATGTAGCCGGGACGATGCACCGTCGAACGGGCGTTGGTCTTGGTCAGCACCAGCACCTCGCCCTCGCCGGTGGTGCTGACGTTGTGGGCGGCCAGCGACTTGAGCGGGCGGCCCTTGCCGTCGCCGTCGCCTCGCAGCAGGCCCAGGCCGCTGCCCTCCACCGGCACCAGCAGTTCCTCGCCACCCTTGCGGCGCAGCTTGTACTCGCGATAGCCGAAGAAGGTGAAGTGATCGTTCGCCGCCCAGCGCAGGAATTCCTGCGCCTCGTCGCGTGCGGCCTCGCCGACGGGCAGGCGGCGCCCGGGAAGATCGGCCGCGACCTGCTGCATCTTCTCCTGCATCCGCGCCCAGTCGCCGACGATGGCGCGCACGTCGTCGAGCACCTGGCCCACGGTCGCCTCGATGGCTGCCATGCCGTCGCCCGTCTGCCGGTCGATCTCCAGGTGCATCACCGACTCGGCCTCGCCCTCGCCCACGCCGACCAGGCGCCCGGCCTTGTCGCGCGCGATCTGGATCACCGGATGGCCCAGCACGTGTACGCCTACGCCCGACTCGGCCAGGGCCATGGTCACCGAATCGACCAGGAAGGGCATGTCGTCGTTGACGATCTGCAGCACGGTGCGCGGGGACTCCCATCCGTGGCTGTCGCGTGCGGGGTTGAACAGCCGCACCAGGGCCGTGCCCGGCCGGCGCTTGCGCGCGAACTCCAGCAGGTCGCTGGCCAGGGCCGCCCAGCCCTCGACGTCATGCGCCGGCAGCTCGTCCTCGGTCATGCGCCGGTAGAGCGCACTGGCGAAGGCGCTGGCGTTGTCGCCGCCGGCGGTGCCGGCGCGCTTGCGGATCGCATCGAGGATCGGCTCCAGCACGCCGGCCCGGCCCTGCGCGCGCCTGGCGCCCGCACCGGGTGCGGACTGCTTGCCTGCACGTTTGCCTGCCGGGGTCTTGCTGGGTTTAGCGGGTGTCATGACGGACGGGCTCCGGATGGAGTAAGGCCCGCGTTCTCACGCGGGCCGGGGTGGTTGGCGGGCACCGTCTGGCGCCCGCCGGGGAGACTGGATGTGATGCCGGCGCCGGGTGTCCCGGCGCGGGGGCGTGGCTCGGGAATCGACACGATCGCCTTCAGCGCAGCCCGGTCTCGTGGCGCGCGATGACCAGGCGCTGGATCTCGCTGGTGCCTTCGTAGATCTCGGTGATCTTGGCGTCGCGGAAGTAGCGCTCCAGCGGCATTTCCTTGGAATAGCCCATGCCGCCATGGATCTGCACGGCCTGGTGGGCGATCCACATCGCCGCTTCCGACGCGGTGAGCTTGGCGATGGCCGCCTCGGCGGAGAACTTCCTGCCCTGCCCCTTCAGCCAGGCGGCACGCAGGGTGAGCAGGAGCGAGGCGTCCAGCTTGCACTTCATGTCCGCGATCTTGGCCTGGGTCATCTGGAACGTGCCGATCGCCTGGCCGAAGGCCTTGCGCTCCTTCACGTAGGCCAGGGTCGCCTCGTAGGCGGCGCGGGCGATGCCGATCGCCTGCGAGGCGATGCCGATGCGGCCGGCATCCAGCACGCCCATGGCGATCTTGAAGCCCTCGCCTTCCTTGCCCAGGACCTCGTCGGGCTGGACCACGTAGTCGTTGAACTCGATCTCGCAGGTGGCCGACGCACGGATGCCGAGCTTGGGCTCGGTCTTGCCGCGGCCGAAGCCTTCGCGGGTGGTGTCGACCAGGAAGGCGGTGATGCCGCGCGCACCCTGGTCGGGGTCGGTCATGGCGAACAGCACGATGTACCGGGCCACGGGGCCGGAAGTGATCCAGCTCTTCTTGCCGTTGACCACGAAGCTGCCGTCGTCCTGCCTGATCGCGCGGCAGCGCATGGCGGTGGCGTCGGAGCCCGACTGCGGCTCGGTCAGGGCGAAGGCGCCGATCTCGGCCCCTTCGGCGATGGCGCGCACGTACTTCTGCTTCTGCGCCTCGCTGCCGTGGGTCAGGATGCCGTTGCAGAACAGGGAGTTGTTGACCGACATGATGGTCGAATGCGCCGCATCGGCCGCCGCGACCTCGACCATGGCGAGGACGTAGGCCACCGGGTCCATGCCCGCGCCGCCGTACTCGGCGGGCACCTCGATCCCCATCAGCCCGTTCTCGCCCAGGAGGCGGATGTTGTCCAGCGGGAACTCGCCGGTACGGTCGTGATGCTCCGCGCTGGGCGCGATCTTGTCCTGCGCGATCCGGCGGGCCACGTCCTGGATCATCAATTGCTCTTCGTTGAACCCGAACTCCACGACAGCCTCGATTGTTTCTGGAGAAACGTAATTGTAGCCGGGCCCACCGGGGAACCCCATGGGGCAGGCGCCCCGGCTTCAGCGGCGGCCGCCGTCCGCCGGGCCGCCAAGCTTGACGCAAGACAGCGCCGAAGTGACAATATCTTTATATCGCGATAGTGAGATATGTATGGATCTCGATGCCTGGTCCGCCCGGCTCAAGGTGCTGGCCGACCCGACCCGCGTCCGCCTGCTGGCGCTGCTGGAGGGGGAGGAGCTGACCGTGGCCGAGCTGTCGGCGATCACCCGCCTGGCGCAGCCGCGCGTCTCAACCCACCTGGCCAAGCTCAAGGAGGCCGGGCTGGTGCGTGATCGCCGCGCCGGGGTGTCGGCCTACTACCGCTTCGACGACGAGACGCTGGAGCCGCCCCAGCGGGCGCTTTGGCAAGCGCTGTCCACCGGCACCGACGACCCGCTGCTGCGCCAGGACGCCGAGCGCGTGGCGGGCGTCCTGGCCATGCGCGCGGCCGACCAGAACTGGGCCGACTCGGTGGCCGGCGACATGGAGCGCCATTATTCGCCCGGCCGCACCTGGGAGGCGCTGGCGCGCAGCGCCCTGCCCCTGCTGGAGACCGGCGACGTACTGGACATCGCCTCGGGCGATGGCGTACTGGCCGAACTGCTGGCCCCGCACGCCCATCGCTACGTGTGCGTGGACAGCAGCAAGCGCGTCGTCACCGCGGCAGCCGAGCGCCTGCGCCGCTTCCGCAACGTGGAGGTGGTCGAAGGCGACATGCACGCCCTCCCCTTCGCGGCGGCCGAGTTCGACCTGGTCGTCCTGATGCATGCGCTCACCTACGCCGAGCGTCCGGCGCAGGCGGTGGCCGACGCCGCGCGGGTGCTGCGCCCAGGCGGACGCCTGCTGCTGTCCAGCCTGGCCCGGCATGAGCACCAGAACGTGGTGCAGGCCTATGGCCACGCCAACCTCGGCTTCTCCGAGAAGGACCTGCGCCGTTTCGTCGCGCGCGCCGGACTGGAACTGCTCAATGCCGAGACGGTGACGCGCGAGAAGCGCCCCCCGCATTTCGAAGTGATCTCGATGATCGCCCGCAAGCCCTGAGTCCCGCGAGGTCCACATGCACACCCTCCCCTGGCTCCACCCCGATCGCGTCGCCCTGCTCGAATCCGCGCTGCAACAGCGCATCCTGGTGATCGACGGCGCGATGGGCACCCTCATCCAGCGCCACGGGCTGGAGGAAGCCGACTACCGGGGCGAACGGTTCGCCCAGGGCTTCGACAGCACGCGCGAGCCTCCGGCCGCGGGCGGCCACGACCTCAAGGGCAACAACGACCTGCTGCTGCTCACCCGGCCCGACGTGATCGCCGGCATCCACACCGCCTACCTGGAGGCCGGCGCCGACCTGGTCGAGACCAATACCTTCAATGCCACCGCCATCAGCCAGGCCGATTACGGTCTGGAGCACCTGGTGCGCGAACTCAATGCCGAGGGCGCGCGCGTGGCCCGCGCCTGCTGCGAAGCGATGCAGGCCAGGACCCCGGATCGGCCGCGTTTCGTGATCGGGGTGCTGGGCCCGACCAGCCGCACCGCCTCGATCAGCCCGGACGTCAACGATCCGGGCTTCCGCAACACCAGCTTCGATGCGCTGCGCGATACCTACCGCGAAGCGATCGAAGGCCTGATCGACGGCGGCGCCGACATCCTGATGGTCGAGACCATCTTCGACACCCTCAACGCCAAGGCGGCCCTGTACGCGATCGAGGAAGCCTTTGAGGCCCGCGGCGGACGGCTGCCGGTGATGATCTCGGGCACGATCACCGATGCCTCCGGACGCACCCTGTCGGGACAGACCGCCGAGGCCTTCTACGCGTCGGTGGCGCATGGGCGCCCGCTGTCGGTGGGCCTGAACTGCGCGCTCGGCGCCAGGGAACTGCGGCCGCACATCGAGACCCTCGCCGGCGTGGCCACCTGCCATGTCAGCGCGCACCCCAATGCCGGCCTGCCCAATGCCTTCGGCGGCTACGACGAGACGCCCGAAGAGACGGCCGCGATCCTGCGCGAGTTCGCCGAATCGGGCCTGCTCAACGTGGTCGGCGGCTGCTGCGGCACCACGCCCGACCATATCCGGGCGATCGCCGCGGCCGTGGCCGGGCTGCCGCCCCGCGCGCTGCCTGGCGCGTTGGCGCTCGCCGCATGAGCGGCCCCCACGCCGCGGGCCAGGCCGGCGCCGCCCCGTTTCCCTGCGTAGCCGCCCGCCGCATGCCCGCAGCGCGGACGCCGACGCACGACACCAACGCACAGGGATGAGCAGCTTGGCTTCCACTCCGCGCTACACCCGGCTGTCCGGCCTCGAGCCGCTGGTCATCACCCCCGACCTGCTGTTCGTCAACATCGGCGAGCGCACCAACGTCACCGGCAGCGCCCAGTTCCGCAAGCTGATCAAGGATGGCCGCTACGAAGAGGCGGTCGAGGTCGCACGCCAGCAGGTCGCCAGCGGCGCGCAGATCCTCGACGTGAACATGGACGAGGGCCTGATCGATTCGGAGGCGGCGATGACGCGCTTCCTCAACCTGATCATGTCCGAGCCCGACATCGCCCGCATCCCGGTGATGGTCGACTCGTCCAAGTGGAGCGTGATCGAGGCCGGGCTCAAGTGCCTGCAGGGCAAGAGCGTGGTCAATTCGATCTCGCTCAAAGAAGGCGAAGCGGCCTTCATCGAGCAGGCGCGCAAGGTGCTGCGCTACGGCGCGGCAGCGGTGGTGATGGCCTTCGACGAGGACGGCCAGGCCGATACCTGCGCGCGCAAGGTGGAGATCTGCACCCGCGCCTACCGCATCCTGGTCGACCAGGTCGGCTTCCCGCCCGAAGACATCATCTTCGACCCCAACATCTTCGCCATCGCCACCGGCATCGAGGAGCACGACAACTACGCGGTCGACTTCATCGAGGCGACGCGGATCATCCGCAAGACCCTGCCGCACTGCCACGTCTCCGGCGGCGTGTCGAACGTGTCGTTCTCGTTCCGGGGCAACGAGACCGTGCGCCAGGCGATCCATTCGGTGTTCCTCTACCACGCCATCCAGGCCGGCATGGACATGGGCATCGTCAACGCCGGCGCGATGCCGATCTACGATGACCTGGACCCGGAATTGCGCGAACGCGTCGAGGACGTGGTGCTCAACCGGCGTCGCGACGGCACCGAGCGCCTGCTGGAGATCGCCGAGCGCTACAAGGGCCGCAAGGGCGAGGCGCGCGTCGAGGACTTGGCCTGGCGCGAGAAGCCGGTGCGCGAGCGCCTGGCCCATGCCCTGGTGCATGGCATCGATGCCTGGGCCGAACAGGACGCCGAGGAGGCGCGGCAATTGTCCACGCGGCCGCTGGACGTGATCGAAGGGCCGCTGATGGACGGCATGAACATCGTCGGCGACCTGTTCGGCGCCGGCAAGATGTTCCTGCCACAGGTGGTGAAATCGGCGCGGGTGATGAAGAAGGCGGTCGCCTACCTGCTGCCCTACATCGAGGCCGAGAAGCTGCGCACCGGCGATACCGGCAGGAACAACGGCAAGGTGGTGATGGCCACCGTCAAGGGCGATGTCCACGACATCGGCAAGAACATCGTCGGCGTGGTCCTGGCCTGCAACAACTTCGAGGTGATCGACCTCGGGGTGATGGTGCCGGCGCAGAAGATCATCGACACCGCGATCGCAGAGAAGGCCGACCTGGTCGGCGTGTCCGGGCTGATCACGCCCTCGCTGGAAGAGATGGGCCATGTCGCGCGCGAGATGCAGCGCCAGGGCCTGACCATTCCGCTGATGATCGGCGGCGCCACCACCTCGCGCGCCCACACCGCGCTGAAGATCGATCCGTTCTACAAGGCTCCCACGATCTGGGTGAAGGACGCCTCGCGCGCGGTCGGCGTCGCCCAGTCCCTGGTCTCGCCGGAACTGCGTGCGCCGTTCGTGGCCGCCAACGAGTCGGACTACGCGGAGATCCGGCAGCGCCACCGCAACCGGGGCGATGCCAAGCGCCTGGTCGCACTCGACAAGGCGCGCGCGCAGAAGTTCGACGGCGGCTGGGATGCCTATGTCCCGCCGGCACCGAGGCAGCCGGGACTGCATGTCTTCGACGACTATCCGCTGCAGGAACTGATCGCCTGCATCGACTGGACGCCCTTCTTCCAGGCATGGGAGCTGGCAGGCAGGTTCCCCGCGATCCTCGATGACGAGGTGGTCGGCAAGCAGGCGTCCGAGCTGTACCGCGACGCGCGTGCGATGCTCGATCGCATCGTCGACGGAAAGTGGCTGACGGCCAAGGGCGTGTTCGCGCTGTGGCCGGCCAACAGCGTGGGCGACGACGTGGAGGTCGTGGTGGACGCGGGCGCGGCGGCGGGCCAGCGCCATGGGCTGCACTTCCTGCGCCAGCAGGTGGACAAGCCGGCCGATCGTCCGGATTTCTGCCTCGCCGACTTCATCGCCCCCCGGGATTCGGGCCGCGAGGACTGGATCGGCATGTTCGCTGTCACCGCCGGCGCCGGGATCGAACCGCACCTGGCGCGCTTCGAGGCCGACCACGACGATTACAACGCGATCCTGCTCAAGGCCCTGGCCGACCGCCTGGCGGAGGCCTTCGCCGAACGCCTGCACCAGCGCGTGCGCCAGGAGTTCTGGGGCTACGCTGCGGACGAATCGCTCGACAACGATGCGCTGATCGCCGAGCGGTACCGCGGCATCCGCCCGGCGCCGGGCTATCCCGCCTGCCCCGAGCACAGCGAGAAGGCGACCCTGTTCGCCCTGCTCGATGCCCCGCGCAACGCCGGCATGTCGCTCACCGAGAGCTTCGCGATGCTGCCCACGGCGGCGGTCTCGGGCTATTACTTCAGCCATCCGGGCAGCCAGTATTTCGTGGTCGGCCGCGTCTCGAAGGAGCAGGCCATCGATTACGCCAGGCGCAAGGGCGTGGACCTGGCGCAGGTCGAACGCTGGCTGGCCTCCAACCTCGACTACGATCCGGAATGATGCGGGGGGCCGCTCAGGCGGCCCCGGCCCAGGCCGCCGCCATGCCCGCGATCATCGCCTGCGCCGCTTGGGCGGTCTCGTGCGGGCGCTCCATCGGGAACAGGTGGCTGCCCTCGATCCAGGCGATGCGCGACCGCGCGGCCGCGCGCGTGGCCGCCATGCCGACCTGCCGCACCTCGCGCGAGCGCGTGCCGCCGATGAAACCGATCGGCGCGGTCGCGGCGCGCGCGGCCGAGACCACCGTCATCGTCGGCAGGCTGAGGTAGATCGCCAGTTCGATATCGCGATCGAAGGCGAGCACGCGGCTGCCATCGCCTCGCGCCCGCGTGCCCTGCTCGACGTAGTGGCGCAGGGTGCGTGGCTCCCAGCGTGCGAACGCCGCGCGGCGGGCGAAATGGGCGTGCACCGCTTCGATGTCCGGCCAGTGGTGGCGGCGCCGGCGCGTCTGCCGGATCGGCAGCACATAACGGTCCAGGCCGAGCCGCCGGCTGCAGCGCACCAGGCGGGCGCCCACGCCACCGATCAGCGGCGAGTCCAGCAGCACCACGCCCGCGACGCGCGGTCCCAGCGACGCGGACGCCAGCGTGCTGACGTAGCCGCCCAGCGAGTGGCCGACCAGCCACAGCCGCGCCTGCGGGTCGACCCTCGCCTGGACATGGTCGAGCAGCTGGCGGACCAGGCCTGGCCAGCCCGGGCCGACCGGATAGGCCGGGTCGTGACCGAAGCGGTCGATGGCCGAGACCTCGAAGCGTCCGCTCCAGCCCTCGAACAGCTCGCGGTAGACCGCACCGGGGAATCCGTTGGCGTGCGCGAAGACCAGATGGTCGTGCCCGCCGGCAGCGCCAGCCCGGGTCGCGACCACGGCTACCAGACCAGGTCGTCGGGTACCTGGAACTTCGGATCCTGGTAGGGATCGTCCTCGGCCGGGGCGCCCGGATCGACCCTGAGCGCCACCGCGGCCGCGAACATCGCCTCGACCTGGGCCAGATCGGCCGCGCTCACCAGCAGGTAGCGCCCGTTGAGCTGGGCCACGCCCAGTTCGCCGGCGTTGAGCGCCCGAAGCTGGTCGGCGTTGACATAGATCCGCTTGATCTTGCCGCCGTACGGGAAATGACGCGCGATGTCGGCGTCCGGATCGTTGAGCGTGCGCCCCTTGAGGAACTCCTCCAGCTTCGCACGCGCCTCGCGCCGCAGGCGCGCCTCCTCCTGGCGCTGGCGTTCGGCGGCGATGCGCTCGTCCTTCTCCTTCTGCGCGCGGATCGCATAGGCCTTGGCCAGGTCGATGTCCTCGCGCGTGCGCGCCGGGCCGCCCTTGCGCGGCTTGCCGCCCGGGGCCGTCGCCTGCCGCCGAGCAGCGGCCGCATCCGGCCGCCGTGACGCGTCGGCCTTGCGCCCCCCCTTGTCGGTGGGGCGATTGGGCCCGGGCTTGCGCTCTCGCACAGGAGTCGGCACGGGCTTGAAGCCCAGGCCCAGCAGTTGGTCGCGCAGCGTATCGCTCATGACAATGCGGTATCAGTAATGCGGCGGCGGCGGCTCGAGGGCCGGATCGCCAGGGCCGTCGCCACGGGTGAGTTTCAGGTCTTCAAGCATGCGCCTCAACCTCTCGGCGTTGGCGATCGCCTCGAGCCGCATCTGCGCAAGCGCGTCGTTCAGCTCGGAGATCAGCTGTTCCTGGAAGGCCATGCGCGTCTCGAGTTCGATCACGCGCTGTTCAAGCATCTGTGTCATGGCTGCCTGTCCTGGCGGATGGAACGGCCGCGGCCGATGCCCCAGTAGGCAAGGCCGGCCGACTCGACCTCGGCCGGGTCGTAGAGGTTGCGGCCATCGAAGACCACCTTGTCGCGCAAGGCATGCGCCAACATCGCGAGGTCGGGGCTGCGGAACTGCCGCCACTCGGTGACGACGACCAGCGCGTCGGCGCCCTGCAGCGCCTCCAGGTCGGTGTCGCACAGCACAAGGTCCTCGCGCTCGCCGAAAATGCGCTGGGCTTCCGCCCGCGCTTCCGGATCGAAGGCACGCACCCGCGCGCCGGCCTCCCACAACTGCTGCAGCAGGCGCCGGCTGGCAGCCTCGCGCATGTCGTCGGTATCGGGCTTGAAGGCCAGGCCCCAGACCGCGAAGGTCTTGCCGCGCAGCGACTCGGCCGCGCCATAGTGCCGCACCACCAGTTCGAACAGGTGGCCCTTCTGGCGATCGTTGACCGCCTCGACCGCGTTGAGCAGGAGCGGCTCGTATCCGTGCTGGGCGGCAGTGCGGGCCAGCGCCTGCACATCCTTGGGAAAGCACGAACCCCCGTAGCCGGCGCCGGGGTAGATGAAATGCCAGCCGATCCGGGGGTCGGAGCCGATGCCCTTGCGCACCAGCTCCACGTCCGCGCCCACCTTCTCCGCGATGCTGGCGATCTCGTTCATGAAACTGATCTTGGCCGCGAGCATCGCATTGGCGGCGTACTTGGTCAGTTCCGCAGAACGGACATCCATGACCACGATGCGGTCGTGGTTGCGGTTGAACGGCCCGTACAGCTTGCGCAGCTTCTCGACCGAATCCGGCCTCCCGCTGCCGAGAATGATCCGGTCGGGCCGCATGCAGTCCTCGACGGCAGCGCCTTCCTTCAGGAACTCGGGATTGGAGACGACGTCGAAGTCGATCGAGACGCCGCGAGCGGTCAGCTCGGCGGCAATGGCTTCGCGCACCCGGTCGGCCGTGCCGACCGGAACGGTCGATTTGTCCACCACGATGGCCGGTCGCTCGAGGTGTCGGCCGATGGTGGCCGCGACCGCCAGCACATACCGCAGGTCGGCGCTGCCGTCCTCATCCGGGGGGGTGCCGACCGCGATGAAGATGATCTCGGCCCCCGCCACGGCGGCGGCCGCGTCCGTGGTGAACGTCAGGCGGCCAGCCGCATGGTTGCTCTGCACCATGGGGTCCAGGCCTGGCTCGTAGATCGGGACGACGCCCCGCTCCAGCCCGTCAATCTTGGCCTGATCGATGTCCACGCAGACCACCCGGTGCCCGACTTCCGCCAGGCAGGTGCCGCTGACCAGGCCGACATATCCAGTCCCGAAAATCGCTACATGCATCCGTTGGGTCCGCCTCGCTGGGTTGGTGTCGCGGTTAGCGCGCGGGGTCGACGATGTCGAGGAGCTCGACGTCGAACACCAGGGTCGCGTTCGGGCCGATCGGGCCGCCGGGCGTGCCCTGCTCGCCGTAACCGAGCTTGCCGGGGATCCACAGCCGGTACTTGCTGCCCACCGGCATCAGCTGCAGGCCTTCCTGCCAGCCCGGCACGACCTGGGCCAGCGCGAACTCGACCGGCTCGCCGCGTGCATAGGAATCATCGAACACCTCGCCATCGAGCAGCGTGCCGCGGTAATGCACGCGCACCGTGTCGCTGGCGGACGGCCGCGGGCCCTCGGCGGCGGTCAGGACTTCGTACTGCAGTCCCGATTCGGTGGTCTGCACGCCCTGCTTCTTCCCGTTCTCGGCGAAGAACTTCTCGCCTTCCTCGGCGTTGCGCTTGCCCGATTCCTGGAACTCGGCCATCTGCTTGGCCTGCATGCGCATGCTGAAGTCCTGCATGACCTGCATCGCTTCTTCCTGGGTCAGCAGCGGCTCCTTGCCGTCGATGGTGCTGCGCACCGCCTTGAACAGCGTGTCGAGATCGACCTCGTCCTTGGCCCCCTTCAGGCTGTCGCCGATCTGCATGCCGATGACATAGCTGACCTGTTCGCGCTCGGTCTTCATGCCGCCGCGCGCAGTACCGGCGGCCGCAGTTTCCTTGCCGCCGCCGTCCACCGGCTTGCCGGTCTCCTTGTCGATCGGCTTGCAGGCCAGCAGCGCCAGCGAGAGCGTCGCGCCGAGCACGACCAGGGTGGTGGAACGCTTCGAAACCTTCATCGGGATACTCCAATGCGGAACATATGTACGGAAAGGCGGCGGCGACAGCGCCGACTCAGAGGATGTCGAGCAGTTCGACGTCGAACACCAGGGTCGCATTCGGACCGATCGACGGCGGGCTGCCGCGCTGGCCGTAGGCCAGGTCGCCGGGAATCCACAACCGGTACTTCGAGCCGACCGGCATCAGGGTCAGGCCCTCCGTCCAGCCGGCGATGACCTGGTTGAGGCCGAACTCGGCCGGCTCGTTGCGGGCCAGAGAACTGTCGAACTCGGTGCCGTCGAGCAGGGTACCGCGGTAGTGGACGCGCACCCGATCGCCGGGCTTCGGACGTGCGCCCTTGCCCTGCCGCAGCACGCTGTACTGCAGGCCGGACCCGGTGGCGAACACGCCCTTCTCGGTGCGGTTGCGGGCGAGGAACGCGGCTCCCGCCTCGCGATTGGCCTCGGCCTGGCGGCGCGCGCGGTCGCGCGACTGTGCCTCCAGCGCGGCACGGGCCTGCGCGACCTGGTCGGTATCGAGTACGGGCTCGCCACCCGTCGCCACCGTGCGCGCCGCCTGCACCAGCACCGGCAGGTCGATGGCATCGGCCAGCGGCGCCAGCGAGCGTCCCACGTTCAGGCCCGTCAGCAATCCCACCTTGGCCTTGTCCACGGCCGGCGGCTGCGCGCCGGGCGCCAGGCCCGGGACCCGGCGGCCGCTGCGCGCGGCCACGCGCTGCATCAGCGCCTGCCCCACCTGCAATGCGTCCTGCTCGGCAATCAGCGGCTCGCCCCCTGACATGGCCTGCGCGACAGCGCGTTCGAAGCTGGTGAAGTCGATGTCCGGACCGGCCGCGACCAGGGATTCGCCGACGTCCATTCCGATGACATAGCTCACCCGCCCACGCTCGCTGGCCAGTGGCCCGGTGGCCTGCGCCTGCAGCGCCCACGCCACGCCCGGCACGAGCAGCACGGACAGGCCCAGCGCGGCCAGGCCGCGCGTCAATCGATTCATGGGGTGGAACACTCCGACAGGCCGCGACCGCGGCGCAACCGGGCTATTGTCGCGGCCCGTGCACGCGCCGGCAATCGCCTGCGGGGATGGGGCGCCGACGGCGTTCAGCCGGTCAGGCTCCGGGCGCGGGCGCCTTGAGGGCGCGTTCGATCGCCGCGACGATCGCCGGATCCTCCGGCAGCATGCGGCTGCCGAACGAGGCGATGACCTTGCCCTGGCGATCCACCAGATATTTGTGGAAGTTCCACGCCGGCGCGTCGCCGGTCGCACGGAGCAGGTCCCGGTACAGGGGCGTGGCCGTGTCGCCCACCACGTGGACCGGCTCGAACATCGGGAACTTCACCCCATAGGTCAGCGTGCAGAACTCGCGGATCTTGTCCTCGTCCTCGTATTCCTGGTCCAGGAAATCCCCTGACGGAAATCCAAGCACCGCGAAGCCCTGCCCCCGATAGCGCGCATGCAGCGCCTCCAGGCCCTCGAACTGCGGGGCAAGACCGCATTTGCTGGCGGTGTTGACGATCAGCAGCACCTGTCCGCCATAGGTCTGGGCCAGATCGACCGGCTGCTTGCCGGTGAGCGGGCGGTAGCTGCGGTCGAGCAGGTCCGCGGCCGCGACCCCGGCAGACGCCAGCAGGGCCACCAGGAGCAACACGTATCTCACTGTCTTCATTGGAGTTTCCGCCTGAACAGGATGGGGGCGGCACCGGACCATGACTTCAGTTGGGTGCGATCGGGCACGAAAGGGCTTGCAGTCGCCTGTTCTGGTGTTATAGTTGAATACAACACCTATCCACCAGAGCAGGACGTTCGTCATGAACCGCAAGCTCCGCAACACGATACTGGCTTTCTCCGTCACCGGCACGGCGCTGGCCCTGGGCCTGATGGTCGCCCGCCCGGCCCCGCCGGCGGACGGCTCCGAGCCTGCCGTGGCGGCGGCAAGCGCCAGCCCGGCGCGGCCCGCCCCGCAGGGCATGACGGCGGCTCCGGACCAGGCCGGCGAGGCGTCCGGCCCGCTCACGGATCCGGCGCCGAGCGGACATCCGGCGCGCAGCGACGCGGCCGGCGACGCCTTCGAAGGTGGGCTTGCCGGTGTCGCCACGCTCGAGGAGGCGGTCGTCACGACTGCCGGCCTGGCGGCGGTGGCCGGCGCCGAAGCGGTGATCGCGGGATTGGCCGATGCCCCGTCCGCGGGCGCCGGGCGCGTCGTCCGCGCCGAGGCCGACCCGGGCGCGCGCAGAGGCCACGGCCATGTCCGTCGCGCCGTCGCCGTCCCCTATTTTTCGTTCGCGCGCGGGGCGGGCCGCGGCAGCCGGAGCTGACATATGACCAATATCCAGTGGAGCGACGGCGCTCCCATCTACCGCCAGCTGAAGGAACGCGTGATCGCGATGATGCTGGACGGGGAACTCAAGCCAGGCGACGCGCTGCCATCCGTGCGCCAGGTCGCCGCCGAATACCAACTCAATCCGATCACCGTCTCGCGCGCCTACCAGGAGCTGGCCGACGAGGCGCTGGTCGAAAAACGAAGGGGCCTTGGCATGTACGTCACAGAGGAAGCGGCGAAGAAACTGCTGGTCAACGAGCGCGAGCGCTTCATGAAGGAGGAATGGCCGCTGGTGCTCGAGCGCATCCAGCGCCTGGGGCTGTCGCTGGAAGAGCTGATGCGGCCGGAGCCGGCCAAGGGAGGCGCGCGATGAACACGGTGGCCGACAACCCGCATGTCGTCGACGCGCGGGGCCTGCGCAAGGCCTACAAGAACAAGCTCGCGCTCGACGGCGCCAGCTTCCGCATCGACGCCGGACGCATCGTGGGCCTGATCGGCCCCAACGGCGCCGGCAAGACCACCGCGCTCAAGGCCATGCTGGGCCTGACCCCGTTCCAGGGCGAACTCGACGTGCTCGGCCGCGACCCGCGCCGGGAACGCGACGCGCTGATGAACGACGTGTGCTTCATCGCCGACGTGGCGGTACTGCCGCGCTGGATCCGGGTGCGCGAGGCGATCGACTTCGTCGCCGGCGTCCACCCGCGATTCGACCGCGCCAAGTGCGAGCGCTTCCTGGCCAACACCCAGCTCAAGCCGAACCAGCGGGTGCGGGAGATGTCCAAGGGCATGATCGTGCAGCTGCACCTGGCCCTGGTGATGGCCATCGACGCGCGCCTGCTGGTGCTGGACGAGCCGACCCTCGGCCTGGACATCCTCTACCGCAAGCAGTTCTACCAGCGCCTGCTGGAGGACTACTTCGACGAGCACAAGACCATCGTCATCACCACCCACCAGGTCGAGGAAGTCGAGCACATCCTCACCGACGTGATGTTCATCCGCGACGGCAAGGTCGTACTGGACGCGCCGATGGAGGACGTCGGCGAGCGCTTCGTCGAGGTCCTGGTCAACGCCGACCGCGTCGACGCGGTGCGCCAGCTTGGCCCGATCGACGAGCGCGCCCTGCCCTTCGGCAAGACCGTGATGCTCTTCGACGGCGTTGCCGCGGACGCGCTGTCGCCGTACGGCGAGACCCGCACCCCGGGCCTGGCCGATCTGTTCGTCGCCACGATGAAAGGAACCTACGCATGAACGCCGCCGCCGACACCCTGGCCGACACCCCGCGTGCGGCCGGCGCCAACCGCGCCCACCCCACCCGTCCCTTCGCCTGGCTGCTGCGGCGCGAATACTGGGAAAACCGCGGCGGCTTCCTCTGGGCGCCGTTCGTCGCCGGCGGCATTTCGCTGCTGCTTTCGGCCATGGGCATCATCCTGGCCATGGTGGCCGCCGGTCGCAACATGCCGGCCGATGCCCAGGTCTCGCTCGACGATGGCACCCAGATCCAGATCAACGGCATGGACCTGGGCATGCTGACCTCGCAGCTGGGCCACGAGCAACTCGCGCAGCTCGGCGCCGGGCTGGACATCACCCTGCTGATGGCGTCGAGCTGGCCCTTCGTCGTGGTCGCCTTCGTGCTGTTCTTCTACTGCCTGGGCTCGCTGTACGACGAGCGCAAGGACCGCAGCGTGCTGTTCTGGAAGTCGCTGCCGCTGTCGGATACGCAGACGGTGCTGTCGAAGCTCGCCAGCGCCACCATCGTCGCGCCGCTGCTGGCGGTGCTGGCCGCGATCGCGACGCTGTTCGGATTCCTGGCCCTCATCAGCCTGGTGGTGCTCTTCTACGGCGGAAATCCGGCCGCCCTGCTGTGGGGACCGGCCAGCCCGATGAAGATCGCGCTGATGTACCTGGTCGGCCTGCCGGTCTATGCGCTGTGGGCCATGCCGACCATCGGCTGGCTGATGCTGTGCTCGGCCTGGGCCAGGAACAAGCCTTTCCTGTGGGCGATCATGATTCCGCTGTTCGCCGGCATCTTCGTCGCCTGGCTGGAGTTCCTGGGCGTGTTCGACGACCAGACCTGGCCGTTCTTCAAGAACGTGGTGTTCCGCTCGCTCACCAGCGTGTTCCCGCTCACCTACATGGACGTACAGATGCTGGCCGACCTGGACGTCGATGCGCCCGGCGCACTGCAGGAGTTGTTCAGCCCGTTCTCGGTCTACCGCAACCTGGCCAGCGCCAACCTGTGGATCGGCGCGGCCGCCGGCGCAGCCATGGTCTTCGCCGCGATCCGCCTGCGCCGCTGGCGCGACGAAGGCTGAGCCGCCGACGCATGGCGAGCGCCCAGGGTTCCCATCCGATGATCCATCGACCGAGGACAGACATGCACCGCTTCGCTCCGTTCGCCCTGGCCGCCAGCCTCGCGCTGCTGTCGTCCGCCTGCCAGCGCGACGCAGGCCCCGCCCCCGACGAAGCCGGCAGCCGGGCTGCCGCCAGCCCCACGGTCGAGCCGCAGACCGCACTGGGCCGGACCGTGGCCAAGGCCATGGACCAGGCCCGCCGCAAGCTGCACGAGGAGGACCTGGGCCTCAACGGCAACCACAGGGTCAATATCAACGGCAAGCGCATCACGCACGACACCAGCGACCTGCCCGCGGCCGTTATCACGCCGCAGGGCGAGCTGCGGATCGCGGGCAAGCCCATCGCCACCGACGATGAGGGCCACAGGCTTGCCCTGGAGTACCGCCGGCACATGATCGCGATCGCCGAGACGGGCATGGACATCGGCGTCCAGGGCGCCGACCTGGGCATGCGCGCGGCCGGCGATGCCATCGCCAGCGTCTTCCGCGGCGACACCGCGGAGATGGAACAGCGCCTGGAAGCGGAAGCCAAGCGTCTGGAAGTGGCCGCGACGCAGTTGTGCCTGCAGCTTCCGGGCCTGCTGGCCGCGCAAGAGGCGCTGGCGGCGAAGGTGCCGGAGTTCCGGCCCTACGCGCGCATGACCCGGCAGGACGTCGATGACTGCGACGACGAGAACGAGCCGGGCAGCGACGCCGCGGACAGCGCCCTGGCCGCCGTCCCGGCGCCCTAGGCGACGCCCGGGCCGCGCGATGCAACCTCCCGGGGAACAGATGCATCCAAGCCCCGAATCCACCAAGGACGACACCATGCTCCTTCGTTTCGCTTCCCTCCTCCTCCTGCTCGGCGCTACCGCCACCGCCCCCGTGCTGGCCGCCGAGCCCTGCGCGCATTCCGCGCCCCGCAACCTGTCGCTCGATCTGGCCGGCGTGCGCAGCGTGGTGTTCGAGATCGGCCACAACGAACTGCGGCTTGACGCACGCGCCGGGACGTCCGGAGAAGTCAGCGGACGCGCCTGCGCCTCGGATGCCGGCGACCTGGAGCGTCTCAAGCTCAGCCAGCGCAAGGACGGCGACACCCTGGTCGTACGCGCCTGGCGCGAAGGCAACGGCGTCTCAGGCCTGTTCGGCAACCGCTACGCGGAGCTGCGCCTGGCCGCGCAGGTGCCGGCGCATCTGCCGGTGCGGCTCGAGGTCGGCTCGGGCGATGCCTGGATTACCGGGGTCGCCAGCCTCGGGTTCTCGGTCGGCTCCGGCGACCTCGACATCCGCGGGGTGAAGGAGGCGGTCCAGGGCAAGGTCGGCTCGGGCGACATCGAGATCGATGGCGCCGGCAGCCTGGAGCTGGGCTCGATCGGCTCGGGCGATGTCAACGCCCGCAACATCCGCGGCGATGTCGAGGTCGGCAGCATCGGGTCCGGCGATTTCAGTCTGGACCGTGTCGGCGGCAGGGTCGGCATCGGCTCGGTCGGCTCGGGCGATGTCGAACTGTCCGCGGTGGCCGGGGCGATCGAGGTCGGTTCGATCGGCTCGGGCGACCTGGACG
>Ga0233380_1000389_pt1 | contig 23667 bp, 24 predicted proteins | sample ElkDunMinimDraft_9_FD_191541 | JGI IMG/M metagenome (GOLD analysis project Ga0233380, IMG submission 191541) | Fecal eukaryotic communites from dung pellets of Tule Elk in California, USA - Elk Dung F36 | ecosystem: Host-associated > Mammals > Digestive system > Large intestine > Fecal | place... | reverse complement strand
AGGCGCCGATGATGCCGGCCTGCGCATCAGCGAAGAGGACAGGCACGCAGTCGGCGGTTAATATCCCCAGGACCAGACCGGGCCGATCCGTCACCATGCCATCGGCCGCCAGCCGCTGCGCGTCGTCAATAGGCTCGGTAACCACGACGACGTCGGCGGAATGGATCTGCCGCATCGTGACCAGCGCGCCCGCGGATATCAGCGCGTCGCGCGCCAGATCCCGATTGCGGCGCACCGCTTCGACATCGTCTCCCGAGCCCAGGCCAACATTAAGTCCAGCGTAAAGCCCTGTCGATACGCCGCCGCGGCGTCCGGCAAACCCGTGCTTAATGTCCTCGAGCAGGGGACTCCGCAGCAATTCGATGGTCATGCATGTCTCCTGCGAGCGGCCAAGAGCGCGCAACATACTTGCGCACGGCTGATTAGGCGATAGTCTCGCGCCCATGAACGGCGATCGCGCGGATGCCGAACGTCGGTTACAAGATAATGATAAAGGGTTTTCCGTCCATGATCTTCGCGCGCATCAAGCCGCTGGACGCCATATTGGCGACCGCCCAGAAGAAAGCGTTGCATCGAACCCTCGGCCCAATCCAACTGACGTTGCTCGGCGTCGGGGCGATCATCGGCACGGGCATCTTCGTCCTGACGGCCGCCGCCGCCCAGAAGGCAGGACCCGGCATGATGTGGAGTTTCGTCATCGCCGGGGCGGTTTGTGCCTTTGCCGCGCTCTGCTATTCCGAACTTGCGTCCATGGTACCGGTTTCGGGCTCCGCTTATACCTACACCTATGCCGTGGTTGGTGAGTTGCTTGCCTGGATGGTGGGGTGGGCGCTGATCCTGGAATATGCCGTGGCCGCCTCTGCCGTGTCGGTGGGATGGTCCGGATACTTCATGGGCTTGCTAAAAAGCGTGACGGGCCTGGAACTACCACAGGCCTTATCCGCAGGGCCCGTCTGGACTATGAACGGCCTCGTCCCGCACGCTGATTTCAGCCATGGCGTCATCAATATTCCCGCGATCTGCGTGGCGCTTGCCGTGACCGCCCTGCTGATCGTCGGCACGACCGAGAGCGCGCGCGTCAACGCGGTGCTGGTGGCCATCAAGGTAGCGGCGCTGACCGCCTTTATCGCACTCACCTTGCCTGTCCTAGATACCGGCAACTTCTCGCCCTTTGCCCCCAATGGCTGGTTCGGGCCGGAAGGCACGAGCGGCCTTGGCATCGTCGGGGCGGCAGCGTCCATCTTCTTCGCCTATGTCGGGTTCGACGCGGTTTCGACCGCTGCGGAGGAAACCAAGGATCCGCAGCGTAACGTCCCGATCGGCCTGATCGGCAGCCTTGCGATCTGTACGCTTTTCTACCTCTTCGTATCGGCGGGTGCGGTCGGCGCGATCGGGGCGCAGCCGGTTCTGGGGCCAGACGGTTCGGTCGTTGCACCGGGAAGCGCCGGTTTCGCGGCGGCCTGCGCCACTGCCGCCCATGCAGGCGATCTCGTCTGCTCCAATGAAGCGCTTGCCCATGTGCTGCGCGCGATCAACTGGACCGTGGTCGGCAATGCGCTCGGCCTTGCCGCGAACCTCGCATTGCCTTCGGTCATCCTGATGATGATGTTTGGGCAGACGCGCATCTTCTTCGTCATGGCCCGCGACGGCCTGCTCCCCGAAAAGCTCGCGACCATTCACCCGCGCTTCAAGACGCCGCATATCGTCACCATGGTGACCGGCGTTTTCGTAGCGATCGGCGCCGCGCTGCTGCCGGTGGGTCAGCTTGCCGATATTTCCAATTCGGGAACGCTCTTTGCCTTCTTCATGGTGTCGATCGCGGTCTTGGTCCTGCGCGTCCGCGAGCCCAACCGGCCGCGTCCGTTCCGCACGCCTTTGGTCTGGCTGTTTGCCCCGCTGGCGACCATCGGCTGCGTTGGTCTGTTCTTCAACCTGCCGCTCGATGCTCAGCTCGTGCTGCCGATCTGGGGCGGGTTGGGCCTCGTCCTTTATTTTCTTTACGGATATCGCACCAGCCATGTCGGGCGCGGGATCATCGACGTGCCGGAGGTCGATCCGGCCGCGCCGCCGCAGCCGGTGCCGCCCGTCCCAGGAAGCTGATAGCGGAATGCGTTGGGGGCGGGCGCCTGCGCCCACCCCCACGCGCCATCAGAATGGTTACGGTTCGACCTTGCGCAGGGCATCATGATGCGGCCGCGTGAAGAGGCGCCCGCGCTCCGCCCAGAACACCACCAGCAACGCACCGCCGCCGAAGCATAATTGCCCGTAGACTAGGGGAAGGGTGGTACCATTGAAGGCGGCGCCTACCATCGCGCCCAGCAGGCTGGATATCAGGGTCGTGAGGAACGCCTGAAAGGATGACGCGATCCCCGCGCCCTTGGCGAAGGGCTCCATCGATATCGAGCTGAAATTGGCACTGGTAAAGGCCGTCGCGAGCATCGTTAGTGACTGCAGCACCATGAAGGTCACCAGGCTTTCCGCCCCCGCCCAGATCACAGCGAGATGGACGATTGAAATCAGGACCAGGCCGATGAGTGCGCCCTGGCTCAGGCGGCGGGCGCCGAAGCGGGAGACGAGCCGGCTGTTGAGAAGACCGCCCAGTCCCATGCAGCCCGCCATAACGCCAAAGGCGATCCCGAAAATGCTAGCCGAATCGAATATGTCGTAGATGATCTGCTGGACCGAGACGATGAACGCGATGATGCAACTCATCATCACGCCGCTGGCAACCATATAGCCGATCGTGGTGCGCGTGGTGACGATCTGGCGGGCCATGCGACCGATCGCTGACGCGCTGATCGGCAGACGATTTTCCGGATTGAGCGTTTCGGGCAGGCGCAGCATCATCCAGACGATGACGCCGGAGGCCAGGATCGCGAGTATCCAGAAAATCCAGCGCCATGGTGCGATAAGCAGGATCGCCTGACCGAAGCTTGGCGCAAGCACCGGAATAATCATGAAGACGGTGAAGATCAGCGACATGACACGCGCCATCGCGTCACCCTGGAAGCGGTCCCGTACAATCCCAACGACAATGACCCGGCTGGCCCCGGCAAAGAAGCCTGCCAGCGCGCGCGCCGCCAGCAACCAGGCGAAGCTGGCCGCACTGGCGCAGGCGATCGTCGCCCCGACGAACAATATCAGCGACACCCCAAGCACCCGCTTGCGTCCGAAGCGATCCGACAGGACGCCAAAGAGCAGGGAACCGACGCCCAAACCCATGAAATAGATGCTGATGATGAGCTGGCGATCATTGGCGTGCGGAATCGCGAGATCCTGGGCGATCTGCGGGAAGGCAGGCAGCATCGGGTCGATGGAAAGCGCATTCATCGCCATGAGTGCGGCGCACATCAGGACGAATTCCGTGAAAGAAACGTCTCGCGACGTGCGAGCTTCGGAGGTCGGGGGGGTGGTCATGGCGCACCGTTGACCAGAAAAGCCGCCCGCGCGCCAGTCCTCCTTTGAAACGCTTTTCCGCCAGATGCTCTGCCGATTAACCAGTTTTCGTACCGTAGGATGGGCACGGGCCAGCCATCAGTCACTGCGCCGTTAACCATTAATTAGCGCGGCGCGATGCAGTCTGTTTCTGTCGAATGCCATAAACAGGGGTTTGTCATGGCGAGTGGCGGAAAAAATGCACAATTTCTGATCGAGGCAAGGCTCGCGCGCGCTGCGCGTGGCTCGGTCGACGATTATTTCAATCTCGGTGTCGCCTTTAGCTGCGGTGAGGGGGATACGGAGATCGACCTCATCGAGGCGCATAAATGGTTCAACATCGCAGCATCGGGCGGCTGCGAGCGAGGCCAGGCGATGCGCGCCGAAATAGCCGAGGAAATGACCGCGCGCGAAATCGCTGAGGCGCAGCGCCAGGCGCGTGCCTGGATAGCGCAGGCGCGACCGCGCGCCGCCTGATCCGCGAGGCTTAACCGCCTTTGCGGAAGGGCGCGTGTTCCGTCAGCCAGGCACGATCGTCGCGTACACTTTCTCGCTCCGCCTTCACAAAGGCGGCAACCGCGCGGCGAAAACCGGCGTCGGGGATGTAGTGGGCTGAGAAAGTAGGCTGCGGCGTGTAGCCGCGCGCAAGCTTGTGGCTTCCCTGCGCGCCGGCTTCCACGCGAGACAGACCGCGCGCGATGGCGGCATCGATCGCCTGATAATAGCAAAGCTCGAAATGCAGGTTGGGGATCTCCTGCGTGCAGCCCCAATAACGCCCGTAGAGCGTGTCCGCACCCAGCAGATTGAGCGCGCCGGCAATCGGCGTCCCGTCGCGCAGCGCGAGCATGAGGATGATGCGATCCGCCATCATCTCACCCAGCAGCGAGAAAAAGGCGCGGGTCAGATAGGGGCGCCCCCATTTGCGCGTGCCCGTATCCTGATAGAATATCCAGAACGCGTCCCAATGGGCTTCGCTGATCTCCGCCCCGGTCAGGTGGACGATCTCCAGCCCCTCGACCGCGCGGGCGCGTTCCTTGCGGATATTCTTGCGCTTGGCGCTGGAGAGCGCGCTCAGGAAATCGTCGAAACTGCCATAGCCCTGATTGGTCCAATGGAACTGGCTGTCTTCGCGAATCAGCCAGCCGGCCGATTCGAACAGCGCAACCTGTTCGGCGGAGACGAAAGTCGCATGCGCAGACGACAGGCCATTTTGCTCGACCAGCGCCTCGAGTCCCGCGATCAGCGCGGGGGCGAGCGCTTCGTCGCGTAGCAGCAGGCGTGGGCCGGGGACGGGGGAAAAGGGGGCGGCGACCTGAAGCTTGGGGTAATAGCGTCCGCCCGCGCGCTCCCAGGCATCGGCCCAGCCATGGTCGAACACATATTCGCCCTGGCTGTGCGCCTTGGCATAGACAGGCGCGCAGGCCGCGAGCGCGCCGTCCGCGCCATCGATCAGCAAGGGCAGGGGCTGCCATCCGCTGTGGCTCCCGACGCTGCCCGACCGTTCCAGCGCCGCAAGAAATTCCCAGCTGACAAAAGGATTGTCGGCGCCAGCACAGGCGTTCCACGCATCGCGCTCAATCCCTGCTACGCCCTGCGCCACCCGCGCGACGATGTCAGCCATGCAGCGCCCCGGCATCCTCGAAGATGATCTGATCCGCATAAGCCCGCGCCCGTGCGTGTTCGGCGGGGCTGCGCACCGTCCAGCTCAACACCGGCATGCCTTTGGACCGCGCGCGCGCTGCGAAGGGGGTGGGGAGGTCACATATGTCACAGGCAAGGAAATCGGGTTTTGCGAGCCAAAGCGCAAGGGCACGTTCGGCCGCGCCCTGCCAGCGGGACTTGCCTTGCTGCGAAACCACAAGTCCGCGCGGAACATGGGGGCGATGGCGACGAAACCAGAACAGGACAATCGGAGAAAAGGCCATGACGCCCACTCGGGCCGCCGGATGTGCCGTAAGATCGCGGGCCACGGCCGGACACAGCGTGCCGACGCGCAGCTTGCGCGTCTTTATCTCGATGAGCAACGGTGTATCCGGGCCGCAGAGCGCCAATAATTGGTCCAGCCGTACAATGCCGCCACCATCCGGCAGGGAAATGGACGTCAGCACAGCCGACGGCAGCGCATCAACGCGCTCCGGCCGGCCGGTCATGCGGCGCAGGTCCGCATCGTGAAAGACGATTGCCCGTCCGTCGGCGCTTTCCCGCACGTCGCATTCAATGCCGTGGCCGGCGGCGATGGCGGCGCGAAAGGCCGCCATGCCGTTTTCACTTCTTGCGCGTCCATGCAGCCCCCGATGGGCGAAAGGGCGCGCGATCAGGAAGGGAAAGCGCCTCAGGCGGGCCGAACCTGGACGATCGCGTCCACCTCGACCACCGCGCCCAGCGGCAGGACGGGGACACCGACCGCGCTGCGGGCATGCTTGCCCGCTTCGCCGAACACTTCGACCATCAGTTCGGAGGCGCCGTTCGCGACCTTGGGCTGATCGATGAAGTCGGGCGTGCTGGCCACGAAGGCGCCCAGCTTGACGATGCGCTCAACCCGGTCGAGCGATCCCAGCGCCGCCTTCATCTGCGCGATCAGATTGAGCCCGCAGACGCGCGCGGCCGCCACGCCATAGTCAAGGTCGCGGTCTTCGCCAAGGCGCCCCTTCATCAGGCCCTCAGGCGCCAGCGCGATCTGGCCCGAAATATGCAGCAGGCCGTTGACCTCGACTGTCGGCACATAGGCCGCGACGGGCGCAGCGGCTTGCGGCAGGGTGATGCCCAGTTCGGCGAGGCGGGCCTCGATGCTCATCTTTCAAACTCCGTCTTGGATGGGGGATAGGGAGGCCGCGCCGACAGCCGGCCCCTGCGCGATGCGATCGCGAATCCACGTTTCCGCGGTCGGCCAGTCGTCGATGCGCGCGTGGGCCGTAGCGCACGCGGGAATCTGCGGCGCGATCTGTGGTTCGCCGACGAAGTGCAGCCGCCAGACATCTGGGGCATGATCGGCCACCGACGCGTGATTTTCGCCAAGATCGTCGATGAACAGGGTGACGCTAGGCTGGTATGCCGCGACGATCTCCGCCAGTTTCGGTCCCTTGCCGCCGCGGTTCCAGAAAACTGGGCGATCAAGGCCGTGGCTTTTGAGCTGCGCCACGCGCAAGCCGTGCTGCGCCTCGCCGATATTGGTGAGGACGACGATGTCGGCAATCTCCGAAAGCCGATCCATTGCTTCCATCGCGCCACTGATCGGCGTCTGGCGATGCATTTCTTTTTCGAAAAAGGCGGTCAGCAGGGTCCAGATCAGCGCTTGCTCGACCAGCTTGCCGCTTTCCTTGTGCCGCAGCGCGTCGCCAAAGCCCTGGGTGTGAAAGTCGAAATGGATGCCATGTTCGGCGTCCAGCCAGTCGCGCAGCGGCACGACCATGTGCAGCAGTACCTCGTCGCAATCGGTGATGATCAGCGGTAGGCTCATTGGCTCAGCCTCTCCCTAGCGGCGATCAGATTATCAGGCCGTATGTCCAGTGCGTCGGCACAGGCCAGCAGGTCCGGCTCGTGATCGGACAGAAAAGCCAGGACCGCGCCCAGCGTCGTTGGGTCGCCCACCCGCGCGCGCAGCATTTCGGCGTCCATCCCGGTGAGCGCAAGCAGCCGGCCCGCCCGGTCATCGTCGGACAATATCCACCCCAGCGCCATCAGCGCCAGCGTCGTCGCCTCCTGCGCATCCGGGGCGGTATCGCGCTTGCCATTGCGGGCCGGGGGTTCCATGATCCATCCTTGACGAGAGGGCGGCGGCAAGCCGCGATCTTTTCACGGGGCGGCGTTTAAACTATTCGCGGGTGACTGGTGGCAAAGCGCGTGCTCGTTGTCGAGGACAACGCACTTAATCTCAAACTTTTTTGCGATCTGCTGCGCGCGCACGGGCATGAAGTATTGCCTGTGCATGACGGGCGTGCCGCGCTGCCGAGCGCGCGGGAATTTCAGCCCGACCTCGTCATCACCGACATCCATCTGCCCCATGTCAGCGGCCTCGACCTTATCCTGTCGATGCGCAACGATCCTGCACTGTCCACTGTGCCGATCATGGCGGTGACTGCCTATGCGGGGAAAGGGGACGAGGATCGCGTGCGCGAGGCGGGCGCGCAGGCCTATGTGTCCAAGCCGATTTCGGTGCTGCGCTTTATCGAGCAGGTAAACGCCCTGCTTTGATAAGCGATCGCGCGCGGCCTTCTCTCCGAATGCCCGGATTGGCTGCACACGGCAAAAGGCCCGCTCCCTTATGGGACGGGCCTTTTTCAGATCGAAGCGCCTTGTAGCGAGTGGGACGACAGGTGCCGTCAGGCCCGCTGCATGGGCTTACTTGATCTTGGCTTCCTTGAACTCGACATGCTTGCGCACGACGGGGTCATATTTACGGAAGGACAGCTTTTCCGTCTTCGTACGCGGGTTCTTCTTCGTTACATAGAAGAAGCCCGTGTCGGCGGAGCTTACGAGACGGATCTTGACGGTTGCTGGCTTGGCCATGGCCCAATTCCTGATCTTTTAAATTCTGGCGAAAAAGAAAAGCGGCCCCGTGGGACCGCCCCGTTTCTTACACCGCCGCCCATGGGGCAGATTCGGGCACCTGTCAAGGCTGGAAGGGTCCAACCCTGGGCGTCAGCTTCCAGATGCGATGTCGGCGAGGCGGCGCTGCGCCGCCTCCAGGCCCTGTGCGCTCGCGATTGCAAGGTCGAGCGGGCGCCCGCCCAGTTCGGCATCATGGCCGTTGAGAAAGGCGATCGCCTCGGGCACGCCCAGCATCGCTATCGCCTGCTGGGAAATGCCGCCCTGACGCGCCGCCTGTTCGGGCGAGAGGCGGGGGCTGTTACTGAATCTGGTGGAATGTCTAGCCATTCAACCCTCCTCGCCTGTGGATTTTGCCGCAAGATTGCGGGCGCGATCGGCTTCTGTCAGCCGGACGCGATCGGCCATTGCCTGCCATGCCGCCTTCGCCCTCAGGCACCGCTCCCGCACGCTGACGAGGTTGGTTTCATTCGCCTCGCGTTCGCACTGGTCGACGCGGGCTATGTAGAAATCGCTGATGACGGACATGCATACTCCTGGAAAGGCGGGGCAGGGCGATCAATCGATCATTTCAGCGACGGCCTGGCGAAGTTGCTGGCGGGATAATGTTCCCGAAGATGTCGATTTCAGGTCGGCGCCTGACGCTTTTCGAATGTGAACCGACCCGTTTGAAATCCGGGACGGATGATAGGCTTTGGAAATCATGTTGATCCTGAAGGGCGCGGCCGCATGTGTGAAGGGCCGGCATAGGTCATAAACGCCAGCATTGAGCCGACGTGCATAGGACGGTTTGATGTCGCGAAAATGCGAGACGGGGCCGTCGCCCGTGCAAGAGGAGGAAGCGCCCGCGTCCGGGCCGGTCGAGCCGGCAGGGACGCGGGACATTCGGCGGCGTCTGTCCTCAAACGAAGACAGTCGTGCCGCCGAAAAGCTCCGGAAGGGCCTTGGTTCAGGCGGCTTCGAGATTGACGGCCGAGGCCTTGCCACGACGATCGGTCTCGATCTCGTAGCTCAGGCGCTGGTCCTTATGGAGCGTCGCCATGCCGGCGCGTTCCACGGCCGAGATATGGACGAAGCTATCATTGCCGCCATCTTCAGGCGCAATGAAACCATAGCCCTTGTCGGCGTTGAAAAATTTGACGGTGCCAATAGGCATAGATGTTTCCTTTCAAGAAAACACGAGTTATCCGCCCGCAAGAGCGCAGGCAGAGCTGGTAGCGCAAGAAAGGAAGGAGAGCCTGTAAAAGGTCAAGTTCCGTCGCAGGCGACGATTAGCTTTTCCTAGATGCTCCCTTATTTCGCGAAAGTCAAGATGCGGCCCCTGCCAGCTTTTTCCTGGGGCGTGGAGGCGCTATGATATCGGATCAATCGGCGGTCCGGGTGATCATCATGACAAGACGATATGAACGGCGTCCGAATCATGTCGGCAGCACGCAGCGATGGCTGCTGGCGATCGGCATCGTCGCCTTGCTGCTGCTGCCGATGATCGCAATGCATTTCACCGATGCGGTCGACTGGACCGCCTTTGATTTTTCGGCGGCGGCGCTGCTTCTGGGCGGGGGTGCGATCGCGTATGACATGGCAACGCGTAGGTTTCGCAGCGCGAAAGCGCGCACCATCGCGACTGTTGCTGTGATCCTGTTTATGGCCCTTATCTGGGCGGAAGGTGCGGTCGGACTCTTCTGACGTGTGGCCGACGGCCCCCCATTTGGTTGATGACGCCCTTCTGAGAGCGTCGTGGGCAGGGCCATCCGTCCCAATCAGCGCCCGGGCGCGCCTGCCAGCAGTTTGCTTTTCAAACGCGCGATCGTGACGGCGTCGATGCCCAGCCCATCGCGGACATAGGCATCCATTGAGCCATAGCGCGTTTCCGCCTCGGCAAAGGCCGCCTCGATATAGGCAGGCTCGACGCCCAGCACGGGCTTGAGATAGTCCGGGTTGATCGCATGGCCCGATTTCGCCAGCGCGGCCAGAGTCGCACCGTTCTTTTCGGCGAGATAGGCGTTGCTCGCGATATAATCTTCCATGATCGTTGCGCGCGGGACGTCGAGGATCGTGAGCAATATCGCGCTTGCCCATCCGGTCCGGTCCTTGCCGGCGGTGCAATGATAAAGCAGCGCGCCGCCATCGGGCGCGGCGATGCGCATCAAGAGGTCGCGGTAGGCGCGGCGCGCGCTTTCCAGGGTTACGAATTCGCGATTGGCGGCGATCATCATCTGTTCGCCCCGCCCGCTCGCGATGGCTGCCATCGCCCGGCGCATGTCGCCGCCCAGACTCTCGCTGCTGCCGGCCGCCACGTCGAGCACGACATGCTGCGCGCCCGCAGGTACGCGATCGGGTTCGCTCTCCCGCTCGGTTCTGGTGCGCAGATCCGCGACCGTGCCGATGTTCAGCGTCGACAAAAGCGCCAGGTCGGGATCGTTGAGCCGGTTGAGCTGGTCAGAGCGATAGACCAGCCCCATCCGGACCCAGCGGCCATCGGCGGTGCGATAGCCGCCGACGTCGCGCAGGTTGGGCGCGGTCGCAAGCCCGACGCTGCGCTCAGCAACGATGAGCGGTGTGCCGCGGTCCGGTACAATCTCAAAGAACCAGCGCCGATCGGTTGGCAGCGGCGTGGTCTTGAGCTGTCCTTGAGCGCCGTCCATGCCGATCGGCCGGTCGCGTCCGGTGGGACTGGCGGAGGAGCTGGCAAACACCTGCACCTTGGTCGCACCCGGCGAGGACCAGCGCAGTTCGTGCGCGCCGGACCCGGCAACCCGTTCGACCGTCGCCTGGCTGAATGGGATGACGCTATCGGCACTATATGCGCCGGGTGCGGGGCCGGCGGTCGCGCAGCCCTGCAGCAATGGTGCCAGCATCAGCGCAAGCGCCGCAGCCACTCTGTAACCGTCCATCATCTTCCCCTCCTCGCGCAGCGCCCGGCGGCTTCCCCCGAACTGCGCCAGCCGCGCGATGAGGCGGGCACGAAGAGGATTTAGCCCCGCTGCGAGCTGATATTGCCGCCGTCCACGACGATCTCTGCGGCGGTTATGTAGCTTGCTTCGGCGGAGAGCAAGAAGCGTACGACGCGGCCGATTTCTTCCGGCACGCCCAGCCGTTCGAGCAGGATCCGCTTTTCGAAATGGCCCTGGGGAACATTGTCGACCGCCGGCTGCATCATCGGGGTTGTGATCATGCCGGGGGAGACCGAATTGACGCGTATCCCATCCTGCGCCAGCCGGTCGGCCAGCGAACGGACGAGCGAGAGCATCCCTCCTTTGGCGGCGCTGTAGATCGGGTTTACCGCATTGCCGAGAGTCGCGTTGATCGAGGTGATGGCCACCACGGCGGACGCCGCATTGGCGCGGAGGTCACCGTGGAGCATCTGGGTAAGCATCGCGAGCGGTCGCAGATGCGTGTTGATGCCGGCGTCCCAGCTGCCCGGCGTAATGCCTTCGAGTGAGCCGGTATCGACGATGCCGGCCCCGTGGACGAGCCCGCCGATCGTGCCCATCGCCTCGCGGCTGGCGGCGATGGCAGCGGCATAGGCGGCAAGGTCGGTCACATCGACCCCGACGGCGGCTGCGGGAACATCATATTCTGCTGTAATGGCGGCGGCAGCCCCGGCTGCTTTGCCGCCGTCAACGTCCCAGAGGGCGACCGGCCGGCCAACGGCGGCAAGCGCGCGCGCCGTCGCAAGGCCGATGCCAGAGGCACCGCCGGTGATGATCACGCCCGTGGCTGGCAGACCGAGTGTGGGTGAAAAATCTTCAATCTTCATCGGGCATAGGCTCCCATTGGGGTATGGCAGTGACGGACAGGCTACCCTGGTTAGTGAAGGATAAGGACGGCACTGCTCCCTACCGATCTCGCCTTATCCTACAGAAGAAGTGATGTAGGCGAAGAGGGCTGATGCGCGGTGGGCGGATTCTCGCTCGATATTTTGGCGAACATGTTGATGCCATCGGGGGTTTTCACCAAATGGGACGTCACTCAGCGGAAAATTAAATGGTCGCCGCTGTTGCGATCACAGGCCGAACCATCAACCCAGTAATGCGACTAACCGTTGCCAATGCGGGCCGGCGTCATGGAACCCGTCTTTCGCCACGTAGAAAATCCTTATAAGTCAGCTGCATAGGATATGCGCGGGTGTGGCTTTATCGCCCTTGAACTCGGTTTCGGGACGAACGACTTATTATGATGATGGATCGACGGGCGGTGTTGCTGGGCGCCGCCGCTTGCGGCGCTGCGCAGCTCTTTCCCGCCGCCGCCTGGGCCGCTCTGCCTGAGCGGCGCCTCCTCTTGCGCAACGCCCATAATGGCGAGCGGGCCGATGTCTGCTATTATTCCGGCGGCCGGTTGCGCGCATCGGGCCTGGCCGAGCTTAATCATTTTCTGCGCGACTGGCGAACCGGCGAAGTCGCGCGTATGGACCCGGCCCTGTTCGACACGTTGGCGCAAATCCATGCTGCAACCGAGGCAGACAAGCGCGCCCACTTCACGCTGATTTCGGGGTACCGCTCACCCAAGACCAATGGGCGTCTGCGCCGCCATAGCAGCGGGGTTGCCACCAAAAGCCAGCATATGCGCGGCAAGGCCGTCGATATCGCCCTGCAGAATGTACGCCTCTCCGGCGTGCACAAGGCGGCGCTTTCGCTGCGGGCAGGGGGCGTGGGCTATTATCCGAGCGATGGGTTCGTCCATGTCGACACCGGGCCGGTGCGCCGCTGGTAAGGCGTGTGCCCGCTCACGGCCCGATGTCGCCGCCACCGCCCTGCAGTCGCGCGCCACGCCCCGCTTTGAAGCCGAGCGCCACTGAAACGGCGTCGTTCCAGCCATAAGGGTCGGCCCGGATGACGGGCTCGCCGCCATCGTCGAACAGGACGGTCTGGTAAAGCAGGCGCACCGGTATCTCACGCGGCAGGGGCACGAAACTTTCCTTGCCGGTCGCGCGCGCCTTGTTCCATTCGTCGATTATGCCCTCGTCGCGCGCCAGCATGGCGGCGAACTCTTCAGCATTCTCGACCCGGACGCAGCCATGGCTGCGCTGCCGCTGGACTTCGGCAAAGAGCTGCTTGGCGGGGGTGTCATGCAGATAGATTTGATGCTCATTCTTCATGTCGAACTTGACGAGGCCCAGTGAATTCTTCGGCCCCGGCTCCTGCACGATCCAGCCATCCTTGCGCGTCATATTGTTGCGCCGCAGATAGTCCGCGCCCTTGCCGGCGATTTCCTTTTCCTCGATCGAGCGCGGCACGGTCCAGGTCGGGTTGGCGACCAGCCGGAAGATCGGAGACCCAAGTTGCGGCGTCTCTGTCTTCGGCTCGCCGACGACCACGCGTCTCACATTGATAAGCTTGCCGTCGCGCCAATAGCTGAGGCGCGCGGCAGCGATATTGACGTCGATCCGTGTAGCGGGAGGATTGCGGTCCAGCCAGCGCATGCGCTCCATCGCCACAGCAATGGCGCGCGCCCGGTCCGCGTCCGACAGGTTGAGGATTTCCAGCGCGTCGGCCCCGATCACGCCGTCGGGCTTGATGCCATAGTCGCGCTGCATGCGCTTGACTGCATTCGCCATGGGCTCGCTATAGCGGTCCCCCCCGGCCTGTGCCTGGTCGAGATAGTCGGACGCGACGAGCTGCCGGGCGATGGCGGGAATGCGGCTGTCGCGCTTGCCCGGCTCGATCGGTTCGGCCGTCGCGGGAATGGCGGCGCCCGGCGCCTTAGCCTGCTTGTCGAGCGCGAGATAAGCCTTGGACAGCGCACGATATTCATTCGACTGGGGAGCAAGGCTCTCGAACCAGGCCCCCAGCTTGCCGTCTGCCATAGCCTTGGCAAGACCCGCGCGCAGATCGACGCGGGGACGCGGTACCGTATAAACATCATATAATTTCGTCGGGTCGCTAGCACCTTGCGCCAGTGCGCCGGCATAGCGCAGCGCAACCTCGGTCATTTCCTCCTGACCGCTTTTGGGCATGGCAAAGTTCAGATGGTCGAGGCCATGGGCAGCGCGACGGTCGATCGCCTCTCGCAGCGCCTGGACGTTGGTGTCAGTCCACCGAGCCCCCTGCGCTGACGTCGCGTTATTTTCCGTGGTGACGATGTCGCAGGCGGCGAGCGGCGCGAAAAGGGACAGGATTGAAACTGTGATAAATAAGCGGCGCACCATCATCTCCCGGTCGTGACGAGAGTGTAACGCGCCAACGCCAATCCCGCTCCGTCCCACGACTTTGTTATAGGTCAGAGGCCTTGATCATTTATCGCCTGCACATGTGCAGGCGTTCAGGAACTTTGAAAGTCGCTGTGTAGTTTGGCTGCTACTTCAACCTTGGAGGTATAGTTCATGCTTCGTCCGGCTATGATCGCCAGCGCACTCGCCCTGACTCTTGGATCCCCTGCTCTGGCCCAACATTCGCCCGCGCCTATGGCGTCGATGGCCGCCGATCCCGGCGTTTCACCGCTCACCGGCGTCTCGGCGACGGATTATGTGAAGCTGGCCGCCGATGCCGATATGTATGAAATCCAGTCGAGCCGCCTCGCGCTTACCCGCAGCAAGCGCGACGATGTGAAAAACTATGCCCGCGAAATGATCTCGGACCACAGCTTGACGACCAAGTCGCTGATGGCGGCGCTCAAGAATAAGGACCGCACAATTGCGGCGCCTTCGACCCGGCTGTCGTCGGAAAATGCCGCCAAGATCGAACTGTTGAAGAAGGCGCCGCGCGCAAGCTTCGACGATCTCTATCTGCAGCAGCAGGCGCAGGCGCATCAGGCCGCCTGGGCGCTGCACAAGGGCTATGCCACCGATGGCACCGATCCCGCGCTCAAGCAGATAGCGTCAGCTGCGGTCCCCGTGGTCGAGCGCCATCTGGGCCATTCCAAGCAGCTTCTGCCCGCAGGGCTTTCGCCGGCCAGGTAATCAGGGCCAGTGATCAGGGCCAGTGATCAGGGGTAGGGGCGGCACCCTGTCGTCCCCGCCCAGATTTCAGATAAGGGCGGGCGGCTATTCCGCCTCGCCGCGCGCGACGCGCCTTTCCTTTTCAGCGAGGCGCTTGCCGGTCACCAGCGTCTGGCCGATGAACAGCAGGATCAGGATCAGCCCTGCCGTTCCGACAAAAATATCGAAGCCCGAAACCGCGCCGAAATATCCCGGCCCTGTGCCCAGCGCCAGCATCATCAGCGTGAGGGCGATCAGCATCAGCCGCAATTCCGTCGGTCCTGCGGCCAGATAGGAAAGCTTGAATTCCCCGATCACGCGTGCGGCAAGATAGGCGTGGATCGACAGCAGCAAATAGCCAGCCAGCGCGACCATCGCGATATCCATGGTGACGAAGGGGCTGAGGCCGATTCCCGCCAGAATGAGCAGCGTCGCCAGCCCGTCGCAACTATGGTCGATGAAATAGCCGTAGGAGGGCCGCTCGATCCGGCGAAAGCGCGCGATGCTGCCGTCCATCGAATCGCCGAACCACTGAACGACATAGCCAGCGATCGCCAGCAGCAGCCAGCCTGCGCCGAGATTGCTCGCGACATATCCCGCAAAGATCATCAGCGCGCCGATCATGCCCGTTAGCGTTAGGCGATCAGGCGTGACCCAGGCGGGCATGCGCGCGCACAACCAAGTCAACAGCCGCCGTTCCCGCGCGGCCAGCCAATTATCCTGAATCCGGGCGAGCGGGGGCGCCGACTGTAATGGTGCTGTCATACGATCTTATGGCCCAACGCCGGGTCAAGAGCAATGCGTGACCGCCGCTGGTAAGCCGGCTGTTAAACGCGTGGACGTACAATGAAGCGTTGGCTTCAAATGAACGCAGAGCGCAAAGCCGGCGCGAGCGCGCACTGCCGCTCAGTCCGGCAATGATCCGTTGATTAAGCTTTGAAGTCAGCGACTTGCTGTCAAGTTTCTTAACGCAATTAGCGCAAGAAAATGGTGCCCAGAAGAGGACGGCAAAGTAATAACCAAGTATTTGATATACTTAGCCAATGTCCATTTTGGAGCTTGAAATGCCACTTTCCATGCCCCCAAATTCAATTTGCGTAAAGGATCGGGGTCTCTTGATGCTGTTTCAGGCACATTCAGCTTGTATCATCGTCGGTCGGGTTCAGGCAAGTCGAAACGGAATTTCATGTCGCCCGTCTCGCTTCGATACTCCGCCGTTTTGAGTCCATTTCCTTGCAGTTGTGTCTTGGCATGTTTCCAAATGCGGTAAGGTCACCTGCATCCATCGTCCGAGTGCCCTTTGAGTGCTAACCTCGTTCTCGATGATAATGCGTTTGCCCGAGCAGGGCTGTGCAGATGCTTTCGCGATCAGCTGCTCACCTATCTAGCGAGCAGCGCGAGATTTTTCCCTGCTCCAATAGCTCAATGCTATGTCGAAAAGTGGGACGAAGCCGCCATTTCGACGGGCTCGCTAAACGGCGGTTTCTGAGAAGAGCCGACGTTCATGCACTGGACGCCCGCAATCGGGCCTCGGCCGGTCGGCCATTCTCCTGTGTATTCCAAAGCGGCAGCTGTTACATCTGGTGGCAGTATGCTGTGCCGCTACGGTCGCACGCTAAAACGGGGGGCTCGTGGCGTTTCAGAGATGGCACTCATGGTATCGCACCAGCAGGGCGTTCACGCGTTTCAAGGAGCATCATACCGAAATAAATTCTCACTACTGGTCGCTCGCGCCAATAGGGAGTTACGGCAAGTATCTTCAACGCCATTCCGCGGCGGACACGCCCACGGCGGTACTCTTCCATGCATCTGGCCCGCACGCTCATCGGCTAGAGCCTTTGGCCGACGGGTGGTCGAAAAACTTCAAAGAGTTTGAGAACTGGACAAGATTGTCGGCACTCCTTTCCGCCCTTTCATATCTCGAGACGTATACCTCCACTGCCGTGACGCTCGCGCTCAGATCTGATCCCCTGCTCCGTTTCGGCCAGTCGAGGGCCGTCGATGGGATTGCTTGGATAAAGCGCTCAGTCGCGGATGACGTCTCCGACCTTGTCGCAGGTTGTGTGAGGGGAGAGTGGTCAAAGCGTCTGGCGAACTATCGAAAGCTGTTCGGCACGGTGCCGGTCCAGCTGACAGCGCTTGAAGGCAACCTCGACCGAATGCGCAACGTCCGCAACGGGGTGGCACATAGCTTTGGTCGAGACCACAACCTCTTTGAAGACCCGTTACGCTTGGCCACTGATCGCGCAGAGAGGCTTTCGGAGGCTACGCTCCTTGGATGGCTCGGCGATATCGAGCAAGCCGCGAGCGCTGTCGATGAGCACTTATTGCGCGGTCACCTCGGAGACTTCGAGTTGCTTTGGCACTTTCACCGTTGGCGTGTGCTTCCAAGGTCTGAGAAAGAACCTAAGTACGCCGAAGCGACCGCATTCTCGCGTTTTCTAAATCGGACTTTTGGTTCAGCCCCTGGACGTGACTATTGCCGGCAACTCGAACGCTACTACGATCAGATGTAACTAAGCGATCAACGGGTGAGCAAGCGAACCACAACACGACGTTGTCCGCAGCCTCTGCGCTCCCCGAAGCACCCGGGCGGAAACCGATTTTGCGCCGGCCATATTGCTATACCCCCGTTTGTGGAAGGCGACGGAAGTCAGGCGGGCAGCAGTTGTGCCAAAATAGCTTCGACGCCAGCACTAATATTATCTGGATCGGAGAAAAAACATGCGGGTATACATGAAATCCTTCGCCAGTGACCTTCTCCAACCAGACCCCGTAAGCATACTGACCGGATCGCTTTCGACCTCCAAGATAGAATGGCCGTTGCCGGAAGTTCCCAGATAATCATCTGATGGTCGAATGCCGCAGCTATTCCAAGCGGCGGCGACGTTGGCGCAGGCCGAGTGCATTTCAGACCTGCTGTCCAGGCCCAAGTCGGGTCAGCGATGCAATCGAGAGGTCGGCTGATACAAGCGCATGCGTGAGGCTGGCTTCAGCGGCATGAATGTCGCCATCGATGCTGCAAACCGTTTTGTAGTCAGGGGTCAAAACCGCGATCGAGCCATCGTGCTGCTGCTCGACGCGGCAGACGCCACGATATTCGGCACCACCCGGCTCGCCAAACGCGGGACGGTCTTCGCGATGTGATCTCCACCGCGCGACAGCGACGCGAAGGGAATCCTCGCGAAAACGCTTCCAAAGGCCTGCTGTGTCGGGCGTTGGCCAATTGCCCGCCAGGGTATGTCCGACAATAACATCGCTCTCTAACCATGCCCGCATTTCGGGACCGGAGAGAAAGTCCGCCGGATCGTTCTCGATGGCCGCGATGGCGGCACGGCGCGAAGGCAATCCAGCACGGATTAACATGGACATCCGGTAGTCCGCGACGCCAGTTTCGAGGGCGGCAGCGCCGCCGCCGGCGATGGTGTCCGATTCCCACCCCATCACCTGCCTCCGGGTCCGAACAGCCTCTAACGCCCATACCATACGATAAGCGAAGGCATCCTCGACGAACCGCATGTGATCGGTCCCGATCTCCGTGACCGGAGCTCCTGAGACCCAGCCACGCAGGATCGCCTTCCAGTTCGGCGGGATATCTCGGTCGGGTACGAATGGCCGTACCGTCATCAGGCGTTCCGCAAGACCCTCCAGAGCATCCGCCAGCGCATCGGGATCTCCGGCCAGCGCGGCGGCATCGGCCTGGTCTATCAATGGCGCGAGCACATCTGCCATTTGGTCAAGAATGAGGCCGGTATCCAGCCCGACGCCCATCGCAAAATGGCCTCGACGTTGTATTTCAGTCGTATGGCTCCAGATGAGCCGGGCGCGCGATGCGAGAATGAAGAGCTGCCAATTGCGACCAATCGCATCCTCGCGTCGTGCGATCTGCCGCGCCCAAAGTGATCCGAGCAGGGCTTCGTCGAGGAGTTTGGGAAGATCCTCGGAGTCTGCGTCCAGCGCTTCGACCAGACCTATCACCGTGGCATCCAGCTTTTCGACGAGATGGGAGAAAGGCTCCTCCTCCACTTCGTCCTCGACGTCCTCGGCATCGTCGCCGGCATCCGGGCGTCCTCCCTCGCCGGGGTCTATCCAAGCCTCGCGCGCATTGGCGAGGTACTCATAGGCATCTTCAAGTTCGAACGTGCCGCGCTCGGTCAGGCGCTTGATGATCTCATCGATGATCTGGATGATCCCGCTCTGCAGCGCGCGGGATTTCGCCGAGGCCACTAACTCTCGCCAGTGGGCCATGCGCCAATCCTCAGGGCTGTGCATGACGTGCAGGACGAGGCCTTCGACGTCGACGAAGGCGCGACCGGCCCGGCCCGCGACGTTCGCGAATTCCTCACCCGTTATAGCCTTGCCGGCCCGATAGAGCACTGGTGCAAGCAGCACGGCCGCATTGAGATTGAGACCCTGCGACAATGTCGGGGACGCGATCGTAACCTTCAAAACTCCTTGGGAGAGCAGCAATTCCAGTTCTCGAAGGAACGGGTTTGGAAGACGGCCGTGATGGACCGCCACGCCGACTTTCAGGCATTGCACGGCAGGGTGATCTGCCCCGAGCCATTCGGTTCCGATTTCGAGCGCATGCGCGATGTCGGCCTCGTCGTCCAGCAGCGATGGCAGATAGCCAGCGTTGGTAAGTGCCACGACGGATTTGCCATAGCTCTCGACCCAGTTCGCCTGGGTGATGAAGATGAGGGTTCGCTTGCCCTGATCGGCAAACTCCCAAGCCGAAAAGAGGGTGAGTTCTTTGTTGTCCGTAGGCCGCCGTTTGCGGTCGCGACCAATCGGGTCGACGGCCTCCACGAAGCGCGCGAGGAACGGGCCATCCGCCTCCAGATCGAAACAGAGCTTCGCGGCGTTGGCATGCCAAGTTATCGCACCGAAACGTTGTCTGGTCGGTCGCCAAGCTGAGCGTACGGGTTCACCCGCAACATCGCTCCTGATCCACGCCGTCAGATCGTCAAGCTGCTCGCCATCCGGGAGTATCGCCGAGAGACACACTATTCGTCGATCCGCGTTGTCGGGTCGACGCAGGAGGCGTTGGACGAGGATTTCGTAACGGATCTCGCGTTCCGCTGGCCCGATGAGATGTCCCTCGTCGAGGACGATCAGGCCGATATCATCGATGAGCGTGGGGTCGCTTCGAAGCGCGAAATCGAGCTTCTCGGGCGTTGCAATGATGACGTCGCGCGTCCGTAGCGCATCTTCATCACCCTGAGAGACACCGGCGGCTCCATAGAGCGATGACACCGTGAAGCCCAAAGGCGCGAATGTCTTGCGAAACGAACGTTCGGTTTGGGCCGACAAGGCCCGTAGCGGCGTGACGATCAGGACGCGGCGTGCCGCTGACAAGGTCATGAGCGCCGCGATTTCCGCGACCCGCGTCTTTCCGGCGCTCGTTGGAAGCGCGACGACTAGATCATCGGTCACGTCGGTGGAACGACGCGCGGCCTCCCGCTGCGACGGCCACAATTCGACCTCGGCCGTCTTGCGGTGAAAGAGCGTCGCGATAAACAGTTTGCGCAACTCGGCATACTGCGCTTCGCCGCCAGGAGGCGGATTAGTGGGAAGACTCTGATGGAGCGAGCTCGCCCAAAGATCATCGATCAAGCTCCGACATAGTCGGATGATCCACCATACCGGAACGACACCGGCGTTTGCCGCCAAGCTCTGCGTTGCCGCGAGAATAGCCCTTGCTTCTTCGACGAGACCGAGATCGCCCGTCTGGAGGGCGAAGTCGTAAAAGGCGAAGGCGCGACAAGCGCTTACATTCAGGATCGAGGCGATCGCGTCATCGGTATCGACGTGATCCTGATCGAGAGCGAAGACGAGGCCGTCATCGTCGAGATTGTCATCAGTCAGCCATTTTCGGATGTAGAGCCGCAATCCGTTCATATCGCGCAGGATCAGCCTCGAGAGCGCGATTTCGATTGGCGCCTCATTGAAGGCGCGGCGGTCCTCACCAAACAAGGAATACGCGATCGCCGAATACCCGGCGAGATGATAGGCGGCAGCCGCCATGGTACGGTAGAATCCGCGCTCGACGGCGTTTTCCGCACCATTTCTAACGAGCGACTCGAAGCTGTTAGCGGCCAGCTCGAACGCTTTGCGCGCGAATTCGGAAGGGCCTTCGCGCTCGCGCAACCCGAGCGCGACGCGGAGCAAGGAGAACCCGTGCTCGGCCAGATCGGTGGCGATCGTGGTTCCCAGCGGCGGTGCTTCCGGCGGGAGTACGCCGTCGCGCCGCATGATTGACCATGCCGCACCCCGGTTGAGCAGCTGCCCCCACACGCCATCTTGCGTGGCGCGAGCCGCGTACTCGTAGAGCTCGTCAATGCTCTCCAAGCTTCAGGGCCTCCACGAAGATTTCCTTGATGAAGGCCTGATGGTCCTCGACGTGAACATTGATCGAGTATTGCCGCCGAGTGGTCGACGCGGCATCGAGATCGGCCTTTTGCGCAGCGGGCGCAGCGTTGCCCGACAAAGTGAAGAGCATGTGATCGATGCGATTTGGCCGCAGCGCATCGAGGCCGGTCTCGTCGCGGATCAGCCGCCCTAGGGTGACGTCCGCCTCGTCGGCACTTTCGAGAAGGCGGTCTGCAACGAAGAGGAGCGAGTCAGGCGTACAACGACCGCTATCGCGGTCCAGCGCCGACCGTGCCTGCGTGATCGTGGTCTTGCTCAGCGCGGCCCGGCTCTTGGATTCGCCCTTCAGCAGCCAGAGCTTGTCCTCTGGATCGAAGCCGACACCGATGAAGTCATCGCCGCGCATCGCAACCTCTCGTCCATCCTTGTACCGCATACGCCGGATGGGGACGCGGAAGCCGGTCTCCTCTTCGACCAGTTCGGACGCGAGGATCTCTCCGAGATCGCCCGACCGTGCAGACGGGCGCGTGGGAAGACGTTTGCGAAGGATCTTTGCCGCGCCCGCGTAGCCAAGACGTTCGACATCTTCGGCGATCCGCTCCGCACGATCATAGTGCGTGCGGACGGTCCGAGCGAGTGTGCCCGCGATCGTGGCCCGGCCGCCTTCCTTCTCCGTGTAACACCAATAGAGCTTCTTCTTGTCTTTCTGCTCCGTCGCGTCACACCATTCTTCGTATAGTGCCATGAGCCCCCCGGGGTGATGTCATGCAACTTTCGCGCGCGTTCGTCGCTTGTAAATTGATCCAACTCAAGGGTTGTACCTCAGAAATACTATCAACCCGAATAAATGGCGGCTTCCGGGATCGCCGATCAACCGACCGAACGGCGATAATCAAGCCGCATTGCTACTAAACGGCTTCAAGCCTAACGAACGGCAGGTTTTGGCAGAATCTGACGTTGAAGGCGCGACTGGCGAGCGACGCATCTGGTCGAAAGCCGACGCTCCTAGACAGCTTACTGCTTGATAACCCCTTCAGGGCATAAACCAAAATTATACCTTATAAGGTATATTGACAATTAATACCTTGGAGGGTATAGAGCGTTTGGAGGCTTTCCATGCAGCAGCTCGTCAGAATGCCAATCCAACTCGGCTCAATCATCCAGAGCGAACGCCTGCGTCAGGGCATGACACAATCAGAACTCGCAAGCAGGACCGGCACGCAACAAAAGACTATATCGGCGATCGAGAACGGGAGCGAGGGGACAAAGCTCGATACCTTGCTCAGCGTCATCGCGAGCCTTGGCCTCGATATGCAGATCGTGCCGCGTCACCGCGACAGCAAGTCGATTGAGGATGTCTTCTGATCGTGGCGCGCAAGAAGACCCATCTACCCCTCGATGTGCTGATAAACGGCCGTCTCGTTGGTCGCCTGGAAAAGGCGGCTAATGGCGCGACCAGCTTCCAGTACACCGAGCATTGGTTGTCCTGGGAGCACCGTTTCGCCGTCTCGCTTTCGCTGCCCTTGACGCCTTTGGCCTATCGCGGCGCGGAAGTCTCTGCCGTGTTCGACAACCTCCTCCCTGACAGGGATGCCGTGCGCCGACGTGTCGCCGAGCGCATGGGGGCGTCGGGCACTGACTTCTACAGCCTCCTTGAGGCGATCGGGCGAGACTGCGTCGGAGCGATGCAGTTCCTGCCCGAAGGCAGCGAGGCCAGCGCACCTGATGCACACGGCGAGCCGGTGAGCGATGCCGAGATCGAGGGCATGCTCGCCGACCTGGCGCAAGCGCCGCTGGGAGTGGATCGCGAACAGGAGTTCCGGATTTCCGTTGCCGGCGCGCAGGAAAAGACCGCCTTGCTGCGGATCGACGGGCGATGGTTTCGGCCGGTCGGCACCACGCCCACGACGCATATCCTCAAGCCTCAGCTAGGCCAGATACCCACCTCGGACGGCATGATCGACATGTCGGACAGCGTCGATAACGAGCATTATTGTCTGAGGCTGATGCAGGCTTTCGGACTCCACGTCGCGCAGACAGAAATCGCGATCTTCGGCACGCGGCGCGTGCTGGTGGTCGAACGATTTGACCGGCACAGGCGCGATTCCGGCCAAATCCTCCGATTGCCTCAGGAGGATTGCTGTCAGGCGTTCGGCATACCGCCGACGCGCAAGTACCAGAGCGACGGCGGTCCGGGCATGCGTGATATCCTCGGCCTGCTTAAGGGCGCGGACGACCCGCAGGCCGACCAGATCGCATTCTTCAAGAGCCAAATCCTGTTCTGGCTGATGGGGGCGACCGATGGCCATGCGAAGAACTTCAGTATCTTTCTCAAGCCTGGCGGGCGCTTCAGCCTGACACCGTTCTACGACGTGCTGTCCGCCCAGCCGGCCGCCGAC
>Ga0233380_1000388_pt1 | contig 23713 bp, 19 predicted proteins | sample ElkDunMinimDraft_9_FD_191541 | JGI IMG/M metagenome (GOLD analysis project Ga0233380, IMG submission 191541) | Fecal eukaryotic communites from dung pellets of Tule Elk in California, USA - Elk Dung F36 | ecosystem: Host-associated > Mammals > Digestive system > Large intestine > Fecal | place... | reverse complement strand
AGGGCGGGCTTCGACCTTCACCATGGGGCGCACCGAGCGGGTGCTCGACGCCGCGCTCAAGGTCCGCGGCGAGCTGCCGTACGCCTGCAAGGGCGGCGTCTGTTCGACCTGTCGCGCCAAGGTCGTCTCCGGTGAGGTGGCGATGGCGCGCAACTACGCCCTGGAACCCGACGAGCTCGCCGCCGGCTATGTCCTGACCTGCCAGTCAACCCCCCTCACCGACGAGGTCGTAGTCGACTACGACGCCTGACCCACCCCGACGTCACAGGCGTGAACCGCCCGGATGTCGGCTGCGGCGGGCGGGCGTACCCTCTGAGACGTGACGGCGAACTCGGAGATCGACAGCATTCTTCAGCGCGGCGCGGACGGCGGGCGGATCACGCCCGAGGAGGCGCTGCTGCTCTACACCGACGCGCCCTTCCACGCGCTGGGCGAGGCGGCTGACGCGGTACGCCGGCGGCTCTACCCCGACAACATCGTCACGTACCTGATCGACCGCAACATCAACTACACCAACGTCTGTGTGACGGCCTGCAAGTTCTGCGCCTTCTACCGTGCCCCCAAGCACAAGGAGGGCTGGACGCACCCGACCGAGGAGATCCTGCGCCGCTGCGGCGAGGCGGTCGAGCTCGGCGCGACGCAGGTGATGCTCCAGGGCGGGCACCACCCCGACTACGGCGTGGAGTACTACGAGGAGCTCTTCTCGGCGGTCAAGCAGGCGTACCCGCAGCTGGCGATCCACTCGATCGGGCCGAGCGAGATCCTGCACATGGCGAAGGTCTCCGGCGTCAGCCTCGACACCGCGATCGCCCGGATCAAGGCCGCCGGTCTCGACTCGATCGCCGGTGCCGGCGCGGAGATGCTGCCGGAGCGCCCCCGCAAGGCGATCGCCCCGCTCAAGGAGTCCGGTGAGCGCTGGTGCGAGGTGATGGAGCTGGCGCACCGCCAGGGCCTGGAGTCCACCGCCACGATGATGATGGGCACCGGTGAGACCGCCGCCGAGCGGATCGAGCACCTGCGGATGATCCGCGACGTGCAGGACCGCACCCGCGGCTTCCGGGCCTTCATCCCGTGGACGTACCAGCCGGAGAACAACCACCTCAAGGGGCGGACCCAGGCGACCACGCTGGAGTACCTGCGGCTGGTGGCCGTCGCCCGGCTCTTCTTCGAGACCGTGCCGCACCTGCAGGCGTCCTGGCTGACCACCGGCAAGGACGTCGGGCAGCTCGCCCTGCACATGGGCGTCGACGACCTCGGCTCGATCATGCTGGAGGAGAACGTCATCTCCTCCGCCGGCGCCCGGCACCGCTCCAACCTGCACGAGCTGATCGGCATGATCCGCTCGGCCGACCGGATCCCCGCCCAGCGCGACACCCTCTACCGGCGCCTGGCGGTGCACCGCACGCCGGCCGACGACCCGACCGACGACCGGGTGGTGTCGCACTTCTCCTCGATCGCGCTCCCCGGCGGCGGCGTCGGCAGGTCCCTGCCGCTGGTCGAGGCGAACTGACCCGAGCACGGATGAATCACCCGTTCCGATTCCGGGACGGGTGATTTTTCTGTCCACCCGATTCAGGACGGGGTGGCGGCAATTGATCAATGCCCGATAACCTGCCGGGCGTTGTTCATGCCGTCCACAGTGGGGTCCCGAAATATGAATGTGCGTCAAAGATTGGCGGCGCTGCTGAGCGTGGCGGCACTGCTGCTGCCGGCAGGCGCCGCGCTCTCCGCTGCTCCGGCCGCCGCGGCCGAGGAACGGGTGGACCTCGCCGTGGAGTTCATGGGTGGTACGGCCCCGGCGGGCGCGACCACCAAAATCGCCCAGATCCGGGTCAGCAATCACGGCACGCGCATCATCAAGCTCGCGTTCGTCAATTTCGAGATCCTGGAACACGAGCGGTTCGCCGGCAAGGTCCGCGTCGACGGCGGCGGCTGCGAGCGGCGCCCCACCGATGAAGAGGAACGGCACCACTGCGCCATCGGGACGCCCGACAGGGAGGGGGCCTTCAGCACCATTCCCGCCGGCGGCAACCTAGAGATTCCCGTCTTCTTCACCAAGCTCTCCGGGTACGACGACTCGGCCGCCACCGTGCCGATCAGGATCACGGGCAGCACCGAGGGGGACATCGATCCCACCAACGACACGGTCACCACGACCTTCCGCTTCGATGTCGGGAATGGGCCGGACCTGCGCGTCGACGCCTCGAACATCGGGGCCCCGGAACGGACCTACCCCGACTACACGCCGGACCCGGTACGCCCGGGCGACGGCAGCACCCTGAATCTTGAGGTGGCGAACCTCGGCAACCGTTCCTCCCGGGGGCTGCGCGTCACCGTCGATCTCCCCGCGGGTGTCACCTTCAAAGAAGCCCACGACGGGACGTACGACGGTTGCGTGCGGAACGCGGCGGCCGGCGGTGGCACGCGGATGGTCTGCACCTGGGAGACGCTGGCTGTCGCTCCCCGGAAGCCGGCGAGCAGCGACCTCTACCTCCGGTTCCCGATCGGCATCGCCCGGGATCTGGCAGCGCCGGTCAACCTGCGCGGCTCGGTGAGCGTGGCCCCGATCGGCGTCCTCGACGCGGAACCGGCCGCGCGGGCGGCGTCGGCGGACCTGCCGAAGGCGGCGCATTACGCCACCGCGCAGCAGACCGACCTCGACGAGAGCGACAACACCGACACCTTCGCGGTGGTGGTCGCGGCCCGCGACGGCGACAACGGCTGCGGCGACCGCCCGGCGGCCGACTGCGGCAGGACTGACCTCTCCGTCGACTTCCGCGGAACGACGCTGGCCGCGGGTACCGAGCGCAAGCCGATCCAGATCAGGATCACCAACCACGGCAGGAAGACCCCGCACGCGCTGGAGTACCGGGTCAGGTGGTCGGCCGCGAACGCCGACAAGCTGGCGCCGGGTGCGTTCTGGTCGTCCTGCGACTGGCGGGCGCCGCGGGACGTCGTCTGCGCGGTGCCGCCGACCGAACTGCCGGGTCCCGGCCAGACTCTGACGATCAACCTCGAAGCGGTGCAGAAGCCCGGCGGCAACGGCACCTACAGCGTGGCAGTCGAGGTCGGCATCGCTTCGGTGGATGACACCGACGCCCGAAACAACACGGCGAAGGGGAAGCTCGTCGCCTCCGGACGCAGCGGGCCGGACCTGGTGGTCGACGCTTCGGATCTCACCAACGCCATCGATTACGGCCAGGGCGGCGGGCGGGACATCCTCAACCCCGGCCTCTACCCCGGCGAGAAGGCGCGACTCGAGATCAGCGTGCGGAACCTGGGCGACCGGGCCAGCGGGCTGCGGGTGATGGTGGACCTTCCCGCGGGTGTCACCTTCGCCGAGATCCCGAAGTGGTGCGAGCAGGACCCGGCCGACCCCACCTCGATCACCTGCGACAACCCTTACATCCAGGTGGTGCCCTCCCGGGACCAATGGATCATGATGGACTTCGAGGTGGTCGTCGCCGCGGGGGTCGACGCCCCGGTCACCCTGCCGGGCGGACTGGTCAGGGTGGAGCCGGTTGCGACGGCGAAGCCGGCTGCGCGGTCGAACTCGGCGTCGGGGGAACTCCCGGACGGGGTGCGGCGGCTCGCCGCGGCCGATCTGCCCGGCCAGGGTTCGGCCCACCTCACGGCTACGCCGCAGGCTCCGTCGAAGAGTGACGCAGGCGAACCGCTGGAGATCGACGAGGTCGACAACAGCGACGCCTTCGTCGCGGTGGTGCTCTCGCGGGACGGCAGCGGTGGCGGTGGCGGCGGCGGGGATGCCGGTTTCCTGCCGGTCACCGGTGCCCAGGCCCAGATGATCGGCGGAGTCGGTGCGCTGGTGCTCCTCGTCGGTGGGCTGATGTTCGTGGCGGCGCGTCGTCGCAAGCTGGTCCTGGTGGCTCCGGACGACGAGAAGCCGGCCGCCTGACAGGCCCGTTCAGGAGCTGTACGCAGGTAGTAGCAGGTAGTGAACGACGTACCCGACCCGGCGCTGGTGGTTCTCCACCGCGCCGGGTCCGGTGCGTTCTGTGGCCGTTGCGCCATGCCCGAGGGTGCCGTGGCAGCCGGCGGGGGCTGCTGGCAGAGTAGGTCGCTGTGAGTCGCACCCCGCAGGGCCAGCGCGCTGGTCTGGACAAGCAGCCGCACGAGGTCGCCGCGATGTTCGACGGCGTCGCGTCCCGGTACGACCTGACCAACACCGTCCTCTCGTTCGGGCAGGACCGCGGTTGGCGCCGCGCCACCCGGGCGGCACTGGATCTCAAGCCCGGTGAACAGGTGCTCGACGTGGGTGCCGGCACCGGCGTCTCGACCGAGGAGCTGGCCCGGTCCGGTGCCTTCGTCGTCGGCGCCGACCTCTCCCTCGGGATGCTCTACGCCGGCAAGCGCACCCGTCCGCAGGTGCCGCTGCTGGCCGGGGACGCGCTGCGGCTGCCCTTCGCCGATGCCAGCTTCGACGCGGTGACGATCTCTTTCGCGCTGCGCAACGTGACCGACACCGAGGCGGCGCTGCGGGAGTTCGCCCGGGTCACCCGCCCCGGCGGGCGGCTGGTGGTCTGTGAGTTCAGCACTCCGGTCAACCCGGCCTTCCGCAAGGTCTACCTCTCCTATCTGATGGGGTCGTTGCCGGCCGTTGCCCGGTCGGTCTCCAGCAACCCCGACGCGTACGTCTATCTGGCCGAGTCGATCCGGGCCTGGCCCGACCAGCCGGCGCTCGCCGAGCGGCTGGCTTCGACCGGCTGGGGCGCGGTGGCCTGGCGGAACCTGACCGGCGGCGTCGTGGCGCTGCACCGGGCGACGCGCCTCTAGTCTTTGCCCATTGCGCGGGTATTTGCCCGGTTGTCTCCGTAAGCTCGCGGTATGAGCGGTTCAGAGGAGACCGGGCGCCGCGTTGCGGAGAGCGACGGAGACGCCGCCGAGCTCATCGCCGAGCTGCGCAACCTCGCCGGCGACGACCCGGCGGGCGTACGCCAGGTCGTGGCGGAGGTCCTCGCCGCCCTCGACCGGGTCGCCGGTGGCGCACTGCGCGACGAGCTGCCCGAGGCGATCCGGCGCGACACCGAGCACGTCGTCGGCCCGGGGCGGCCGGAAGCACCGACTCGGTAGGACGTTCGGCCTGTCCGGGTCGGGACCTCTGACCTGGCCCGCAGCCGGGCGGTACGGCCCACGGCCGGCCGGGCCGCAGGTCCCGATCCGCCCGCCTGAATCACGCCTCGCACGCCTTCGACCTGCTCCGACAGCCGAGTTAGGACCCCCTAACACAGCGATGTCGGGCGGCCGGTCATAGACTGCCTCACCGAGCATGCTTGTGAAGCATTTCACGAGCTATCGGGAGGAGGCGCGAATGGCCCCGGCAGTACACGACGCCGATGTGATCGTCATCGGTGCCGGCCCCGGCGGCTCCGCGACCGCCTACCACCTGGCCAAGCACGGCGTGCGCGTGCTGCTGCTGGAGAAGACCGAGTTCCCCCGGGAGAAGGTCTGCGGCGACGGGCTCACCCCCCGCGCGGTCCGGCAGCTGATCCGGATGGGTGTCGACACCTCACCGGAGAACGGCTGGCTCCAGAACAAGGGCCTGCGGGTCATCGGTGGCGGCGTCCGGCTGGAGCTGGACTGGCCCGACCTGGCGACCTTCCCCAACTACGGGCTCACCCGGGCCCGGATGGACTTCGACGACATGCTGGCCCAGCGGGCCGTCGCCGCCGGCGCGCAGCTGCGCACCGGGGTCAACGTCGTCGCGCCGATCTTCAACGACTCCGGCCGGGTGATCGGCGTCGAGGCCGAGGTCGGGCCCGGCAAGGAGAAGGCGACCTTCCACGCGCCGCTGACTGTCTCCGCCGACGGTGTCTCCGGCCGCTTCGCGCTGACGCTCGGGCTGGCCAAGCGGGAGGACCGGCCCATGGGGGTCGCCGTCCGCCGCTACTACAAGTCCCCCGTCAAGCACGACGACGACTACCTCGAGTCCTGGTTGGAGCTGCGCAGCAAGGAGAGCGGCGACAAGCTTCTCCCCGGCTACGGCTGGATCTTCGGCATGGGCGACGGCCGGGTCAACGTCGGCCTCGGCGTGCTGAACTCCTCGAGCGCGTACGGCAAGACCAACTACCGCAAGCTGCTCACCGACTGGCTCGACAACACCCCGGCCGACTGGGGCCTGAACGACGAGGCCAACGCCGACGGTCCGATCCTCGGTGCCGCCCTGCCGATGGGCTTCAACCGCGTGCCGCACTACACCCGCGGCGTGCTGCTCGTCGGCGACTCCGGCGGCATGGTCAACCCGTTCAACGGCGAGGGCATCGCGTACGCGATGGAGTCGGGCGAACTCGCCGCGGAGATCCTGGTGCAGGCGCTGGCCCGGCCGGCCGGCCCGGAGCGCGAGCGCGCACTGGCGGCGTACCCGGCGGAGCTGAAGCTGCGCTTCGGCGGTTACTACCGCCTCGGCGGCATCTTCGTGAAGCTGATCGGCCGCCCCGAGATCATGGGGCTGGCGACCAAGTACGGGCTGCCCCGGCCGCTGCTGATGCGGTTCGTGCTCAAGCTGCTGGCGAACCTCACCGACCCCAAGGACGGCGACGCGATCGACCGGATCATCAACGCGATGACGAGGGTGGCGCCGAGTGCGTGATCAGGGGACCCGCGTAACACTGTGAAGCCGCAGACAAATAGTGTGATTCCGATCAACCGATAGACAAGGACGGCAGGAGGAGACGATGTCACTCTCCGCGTGGGTGCCCATCGTGGGTCTGTTGATCCTGGGCGCGCTCTTCGCGCTTTTCTCCGTGGGCATCGCCCCGATCGTCGGACCGAAGCGCTACAACAAGGCCAAGCTCGAAGCGTACGAGTGCGGCATCGAGCCGTCGCCGCAGCCGATCGGCGGCGGACGGGTTCCGGTCAAGTACTACCTGACCGCGATGCTCTTCATCGTCTTCGACATCGAGATCATCTTCCTCTACCCGTGGGCCGTGTCGTTCGACGCGCTCGGCCTCTTCGGGCTGGTCGAGATGGTCCTCTTCATCGCCGCCGTCTTCGTCGCGTACGCCTATGTCTGGCGCCGCGGTGGGCTGGACTGGGACTGAGGTTTCGCCATGGGTATCGAAGAGAAGCTGCCGTCCGGCATTCTGCTCACGTCGGTGGAGGCACTGTCCAACTGGGCCCGTAAGTCGTCCTTCTGGACCGCGACGTTCGGCCTGGCCTGCTGCGCCATCGAGATGATGGCCGCCGGCGGACCCCACTACGACCTGGGCCGCTGGGGCATGGAGGTCTTCCGCCCCTCGCCCCGGCAGGCGGACCTGATGATCGTGGCCGGCCGGGTCAGCCAGAAGATGGCCCCGGTCGTGCGCCAGATCTACGACCAGATGCCGGAGCCGCGCACCGTCATCTCGATGGGGGTCTGCGCCTCCTCGGGCGGCATGTTCAACAACTACGCGATCGTGCAGGGCGTCGACCACATCGTTCCGGTCGACATGTACCTGCCCGGTTGCCCGCCGCGGCCGGAGATGCTCATCGACGCCATCCTCAAGGTGCGCGAGAAGATCATGGTCCAGCCGCTCGGCCCGAACGGCCGCAAGATGCTCGAGGCCCGCAAGGCCCGCGGCGACGTGCCGGTGGTCGCCCCCGGCGCCATGCCCTCGTCGTACCGCAGTGACAAGGCCCGCCGCGCACAGTGGGAGCAGGCAGTCAGCGAGGGCCGCGAGGAGCAGTTGCGGATCGAGAACTGGATGAAGGCACAGAACCACGTGGCCGGAGGTACGCGGTGAACACGCCGGCGAACCCCGTGGTCGCGAGTGGAAGGTGGCTCAGCGAATGACCGCGCCCAGCCCAGCGCCCAGCGAGAAGCCCGGAGGCGGCGTACCGGTGGTGGCCCCGCCGGTCGGTGCGAGCAGCACCGCCCCGGCCGAGTACCCGCCGGCCAGCAAGGCCGGCCAGGGCATGTTCGGCGTGCAGGGCTCCGGTGACACCTCCGGTTTCGGCGGCCTCGTCCGCCACCGGGTTGCCGTCGAGAGCACCCCGCGCCCGTACGGCGGCTACTTCGACGAGGTCTGCGATGCCCTCGCCGAGGCGTACCCCGCCTTCAACGACGCGATCGAGAAGGTCGTGGTGGACCGGGGCGAGCTGACCCTGCACATCGTGCCGGCCCGCATCGCCGAGGTCTGCAAGGTGCTGCGCGACGACGAGTCGCTGCGGTTCGAGCTCTGCAACTCGGTCTCCGGGGTCGACTACCTCGGCGCCGACGACCGCCGGCTGCACATCGTCTACCACCTGACCTCGATGACCTACCGCCGCCGCGTGCGGCTGGAGGTCGCGGTGAGCGTCGAGGAACCGCACCTGCCGACGGTGACCCAGGTCTACCCGACCGCCGACTGGCAGGAGCGGGAGGCCTACGACATGTTCGGTGTCGTCTTCGACGGACACCACGGCCTGACCCGGATCCTGATGCCCGACGACTGGGAGGGCCACCCGCAGCGCAAGGACTACCCGCTCGGTGGCGTGCCGGTCGAGTACAAGGGCGCGCAGATCCCACCGCCGGACCAGCGGAGGAGCTACCAGTGAGCTACGCGACCGAACGCGAGACCAGCGAGGGCAAGGTCTTCACCGTCACCGGTGGGGACTGGGACAAGGTCGTGACGGGCATCGACCCGATCAACGACGAACGCATCGTGGTCAACATGGGTCCGCAGCACCCCTCCACGCACGGGGTGCTCCGGCTGGTGCTGGAGATCGAGGGCGAGACGGTGCGCGAGGCGCGCCCCATCGTCGGCTACCTGCACACCGGCATCGAGAAGAACCTCGAGTACCGCAACTGGGTGCAGGGCTCGACCTTCGTCACCCGGATGGACTACCTCGCGCCGCTGTTCAACGAGGCCGGCTACGCGATGGCGGTCGAGAAGCTGCTCGGCATCACCGACGACATCACCGAGCGCGCGAACACCATCCGCGTGCTGATGATGGAGCTCAACCGGATCTCGTCGCACCTGGTCTGGGTGGCGACCACCGGCATGGAGCTCGGCGCTCTCTCGATCATGCTGTACGGCTTCCGTGAGCGTGAGTACATCCTGGACATCTTCGAGATGATCACCGGTCTGCGGATGAACCACGCGTACATCCGCCCCGGCGGTGTGGCGCAGGACGTCCCGGACGAGGCCCTCAAGAAGATCGACGAATTCCTCGACTACCTGCCCAAGCGGCTCAAAGAGTACGAGGACATGCTCAACGACCAGGTCATCTGGCACGGGCGTACCAAGGGCGTCGGCGTGCTGGACGTGACCGGCTGCATGGCGCTCGGGATCACCGGACCGGTGCTGCGCTCCGCCGGCCTGGCCTGGGACCTGCGCAAGACCATGCCGTACTGCGGCTACGAGGATTACGAGTTCGACGTGCCGACCGCGACCTCGGCGGACGTCTGGGGCCGCTACCTGGTCCGGATGGCCGAGATCCGCGAGTCGATGAAGCTGGTGCGGCAGGCGGTCGACAAGCTCCGCCCGGGCCCGATCATGGTGGCGGACAAGAAGATCGCCTGGCCGGCGCAGCTGGCGATCGGCGTCGACGGCATGGGCAACTCGCTCGAGCACGTCGCCAAGATCATGGGGCAGTCGATGGAGTCCCTGATCCACCACTTCAAGCTGGTGACCGAGGGCTTCCGCGTCCCGCCGGGCCAGGTGTACGTCGCGATCGAAGGGCCCCGCGGTGAGCTCGGGGTGCACGCGGTCTCCGACGGCGGCACCCGCCCGTACCGGGTGCACTACCGCGAGCCCAGCTTCATCAACCTCCAGGCCATTCCGGCCATGGCGGAAGGGGCGCTGCTCTCCGACGTGATCGCCGGCGGCGCCTCCCTCGACCCGGTGATGGGTGGGTGTGACCGGTGAGCGTGACCAACGACCACGCCGACGGCGTACCCGTGAACGAAGGAACAGCCGTGGGATTCAGCGAAGAGACCCGCAAGCGGGCCCGCGAGATCGTCGCCCGGTACCCGGCCGACCGGTCCCGCTCGGCGCTGCTGCCGCTGCTGCACCTGGTGCAGTCCGAGGAGGGTTACGTCTCCCCGGCGGGCGTCGCGTTCTGCGCCGAGGTCCTCGGCCTGAACAAGGCCCAGGTGGGAGCGGTCGCCACCTTCTACACCATGTACAAGCGCCGCCCGACCGGTGACTACCTGGTCAGCGTCTGCACCAACACCATGTGCAACGTGCTCGGCGGCCAGGAGGTCTACGACGCCCTCACCGAGTACCTCGGGGTCGGGCACGACGAGACCACCGCCGACGGCAAGATCACCCTGGAGCACGCGGAGTGCCTCGCCGCCTGCGACTACGGCCCGGTGATGACCGTCAACTACGACTTCTTCGACGGCGTGAACCCGGACACCGCCAAGGGTGTCGTCGACGAGCTGCGCGCCGGCGGCCGGCCGATGCCGACCCGCGGCGCCCGGCTCTGCACGCTCAAGGAGATGGCGCTGCAACTCGCCGGCTTCGCCGACGAGCGCGAGGGCGCCGTCGCCGACGGCCCGGCCGGTGACCCGACGCTGCGCGGCCTGCGCCTGGCCCAGGAGCACGGCATCTCGGTGCCGGACTTCGACCCGGCCACGCCGATCCCGAGCCGCGAGGCGAAGGACGCCGCCAGGCCCGCGCCGAAGCCGGCCGTCGAGGCCGACAAGCCGACCGGCAGCACCGCCCCGGACGTCAAGGCCCCGGACGCCAAGTCGCCGCAGGTGCGGACCGCCGAGACCCGCTCGCCGGACGCCGACACCCCGGTCGCCGACGCGCCGGGTACGCGTACCCCGGTCGACGGTCCGCCGCCGGCCGCCGCGGACGCCGCCGCGGCCCAGACCGCCGGCGCCGCCGCGAACCCGCCGGCCGGCGACGCCAAGCCGGCCGGAGACGCCGACACCGCCCAGCGGCGCTCGCTCGACGAGGCGGCCACGGGCGAAACGGAGGGCACGAAGTGAGCACCCCTCGACCTGAGACGCTGGCCAAGCTGACGCCGGTGCTGACCAAGCGCTGGCTCTCGCCGGACGCCTGGCGACTGCCCACCTACGAGCAGCTCGACGGCTACGCCGCGCTGCGCAAGGCGCTGGGCGCCCACCCGGACGACCTGATCCAGCTGATCAAGGACTCCGGGCTGCGCGGCCGTGGCGGCGCGGGCTTCCCGACCGGTCTCAAGTGGGGCTTCATCCCGCAGGGCGACGGCAAGCCGCACTACCTGGTCGTCAACGCCGACGAGGGCGAGCCGGGCACCTGCAAGGACCTGCCCCTGATGACCCACGACCCGCACTCGCTGGTCGAGGGCGTCATCATCGCCTCGTACGCGATCCGCGCCAGCCGGGCCTTCATCTACATCCGGGGCGAGGCGGTGCACGCCGCGCGGCGGCTGCGCAACGCGGTCAACGAGGCGTACGCCGCCGGTTACCTCGGCAAGGACATCCTGGGCAGCGGTTTCGACCTGGACCTGGTGGTGCACAGCGGAGCCGGTGCGTACATCTGCGGCGAGGAGACGGCGCTGCTGGACTCGCTGGAAGGCTTCCGCGGCCAGCCGCGGCTGCGCCCGCCCTTCCCGGCGACGCACGGCCTCTACGCCAGCCCCACGGTCGTCAACAACGTCGGCACCATCTCCAGCGTGCCGTACATCGTGCTCGGTGGCGCCGACTGGTGGAAGACCATGGGCACGGAGAAGTCCTCCGGGCCGATGATCTACTCGCTCTCCGGGCGGATCGCCAACCCGGGCCAGTTCGAGTGCTCGATGGGGATCACGCTGCGCGAGCTGATCGAGCTGGCCGGCGGCATGCAGCCCGGTCACAAGCTGCGCTTCTGGACCCCGGGCGGCTCCTCGACGCCACTGCTGACCGACGAGCACCTGGACGTGCCGCTGGACTTCGAGGGCGTCTCGGCGGCCGGGTCGATCCTCGGCACCACGGCCACCCAGATCTTCTCCGACCAGGACTGCCCGGTCTACGCGACCTACCGGTGGCTGGAGTTCTACCACCACGAGTCGTGCGGCAAGTGCACCCCGTGCCGTGAGGGCAACTACTGGATGGTCCGGGTGTACCGCCGGATCCTCGCCGGCGAGGGCACCCACGAGGACCTGGACACCCTGCTGGACACCTGCGACAACATCCTGGGCCGCTCGTTCTGCGGCCTCGGTGACGGCGCCACCAGCTCGGTCACCTCCTCCTTGAAGTACTTCAAGCAGGACTACCTCGACTACATCGAGGGGCGTAAGGCGCCCAGGCTCTCCGCCAAGCAGTTGGTAGGAGCGCACTGATGCGCGCACCGAGTCCCGCAGTCGCGAATGAAGGGCGGCTCCGATGACGGACGTAGCCAAGAAGACCGACACCGTCACCCTGACCATCGACGGCATCGAGGTGACGGCGCCGAAGGGCGCGTTGGTCATCCGGGTCGCCGAGGAGATGGGCATCCAGATCCCGCGGTTCTGTGACCACCCGCTGCTGGCCCCGGCCGGCGCGTGCCGCCAGTGCCTGGTGGAGGTCGAGGGACAGCGCAAGCCGGTCGCCTCGTGCACCCAGACGGTCGCCGACGGCATGGTGGTCCGCACCCAGCTCACCAGTGAGGTCGCCAAGAAGGCGCAGACCGGTGTGATGGAGCTGCTGCTGATCAACCACCCGCTGGACTGCCCGATGTGTGACAAGGGCGGTGAGTGCCCGCTGCAGAACCAGGCGCTCTCCACCGGCCGGACCGACTCCCGGTTCCACGAGCACAAGCGGGAGTACCCCAAGCCGCTGCCGATCTCCAGCCAGGTGCTGCTGGACCGGGAGCGGTGCGTGCTCTGCCAGCGCTGCACCCGCTTCTCCGAGGAGATCGCCGGGGACAAGTTCATCGACCTGATGGGCCGTTCCAGCGCCGAAGAGATCAACATCTACCGCGACGAGGCGTACGGCGCCGAGGGCGAGACCGAGGGGGACGTCCCCTTCAACTCGTACTTCTCCGGCAACACCGTGCAGATCTGCCCCGTCGGGGCGCTGACCGGCGCCCAGTACCGCTTCCGGGCCCGCCCGTTCGACCTGGTCTCCAGCCCGAGCGTCTGCGAGCACTGCTCGGCCGGCTGCGCGATGCGCACCGACCACCGGCGCGGCAAGGTACTGCGCCGGCTGGCCGGCGACGACCCGGCGGTGAACGAGGAGTGGAACTGCGACAAGGGCCGCTGGGGCTTCCGCTACACCCAGGCCTTCGACCGCCTCACCACCCCGCTGGTACGCGACCGGGCCACCGGTGAGCTGCGCGAGGCATCCTGGAGTGAGGCGTTCGCGGTGGCGGCCGAGGGGCTGCGCGCCGCACGCGACGGCGGCACCGGCATCGGTGTGCTGACCGGCGGTCGCCTGACCGTCGAGGACGCCTACGCCTACGGCAAGTTCGCCCGGGTCGCGCTGAGCACCAACGACATCGACTTCCGGGCCCGGCCGGTCTCCAAGGAGGAGACGGCCTTCCTGGCGGCGACCGTGGCCGGGCGCACCGACGTCACCTACGACGACGTCGAGAACGCCCCGGCGGTGGTGATGGTCGGCCTGGAGCCGGAGGAGGAGTGCCCGATCCTCTTCCTGCGGCTGCGCAAGGCGTACCTCAAGAAGGGCCTCAAGGTCTACGCGGTGGCGCCGTTCGCCTCCCGCGGACTGCAGAAGCTCGGCGCCAAGCTCGCCCGGGTCATCCCGGGCGAGGAGGCGCAGGTGCTGCGCGAGCACGACACCGTCGCCGAGGCGCTGAGCGCCCCGGGCGCGGTGCTGATCGTCGGCGAGCGGCTCGCCTCGGTCCCCGGCGGGCTCACCGCCGCGGCGGAGGTCGCCGCGCGGACCGGCGCGAAGCTGGCCTGGGTGCCGCGGCGCGCCGGCGACCGGGGTGCTGTCGACGCCGGCTGCCTGCCGAACCTGCTGCCCGGTGGGCGGCTGGTCACCGAGCCGGCGGCCCGCGCGGAGCTCGGCGAGGCATGGGACCTGCCGACCGGCGCCATCCCGAGCCAGGCCGGCCGGGACACCGACGCCATCCTGGCGGCGGCGGCCGCCGGTGAGCTGGGCGCCATGGTCGTGGCCGGGGTCGACCCGTCCGACCTGGCCGACCCGAGGCTCGCCGAGGAGGCGCTGGAGCGGGTGCCGTTCCTGGTCAGCCTCGAACTGCGCAACAGTGCGGTCTCCCGCCGCGCCGATGTGGTCTTCCCGGTCGCCCCGGTGGTCGAAAAGGCCGGCAGCTTCCTCGACTGGGAGGGCCGCCTGCGGCCCTTCGAGGCGGTGCTGCACACCACGGCGATGCCCGACGCCCGGATCCTGGACGCGATCGCCGCGCAGCTGGGCGTCTCGCTCGGCACCGGTGACGTCCTCAGCATCCGGCGTGAACTCGGCGCCCTGCCGGCCACCCGCAGCGACCGGGCCCGGCTCGGCGACGTGGAGCCGGTCGCGGTGCCGCAGCCGGGCGCCGGCGAAGCGGTGCTCGCCACCTGGCACCAGCTGGTCGACCTGGGCAGCCTCACCGACGGCGACGAGCACCTGGCCGGCACCGCCCGGCCGCCGGTGGTCCGGCTCAGCGCCGGCACCGCCGAGACGCTCGGCGTCGCCGAGGGCCAGGCCGTCACCGTGGGCACCGACCGCGGTGCGCTGACCCTGCCCGCCGAGATCACCCAGATGCCGGACGGGGTGGTCTGGCTGCCGACGAACTCGCCCGGGGCCACCGTGCGCCGCACCCTCGGGGTCACCTCGGGTGCCATTGTCACGATCTCCGCCGGGGCCGCCGCGGCGCAGCTCCCGCAGCAGACTTCCAAGGAGGCGGTCCGGTGATCACCACCTACCTGGCGGAAAGCCCGACCCTGGCCGACTTCGGCAAGGACGTCTGGTGGATCGCCGCGATCAAGGTCGTCGGCGTCTTCGTCCTGCTCCTGCTGCTGACCCTGTTCACGATCAACTACGAGCGCAAGGTCGTCGCCCGGATGGCGGTCCGTCCCGGACCGAACCAGGTCGGCCCGAACGGCTGGCTCCAGTCGTTGACCGACGGCCTCAAGCTGCCGTTCAAGGAAGAGATCATTCCGTTCACCGCGGACAAGATCGTCTACTTCCTGGCCCCGGTGATCTCGGCGGTCTGCGCCTTCACCGCCTTCTCGGTGATCCCGCTCGGCCCGATGGTCTCGATCTTCGGGCACCAGACGCCGCTGCAGGTGACCGACACCTCGGTCGCGGTGCTGGTGGTCCTCGCCTGCGCCTCGATGGGCGTCTACGGCGTGGTGCTCGCCGGCTGGGCCTCCGGCTCGACCTACCCGCTGCTCGGCGCGCTCCGCTCCACCGCCCAGATGATCTCGTACGAGGTCGCGATGGGTCTGTCGATCGTGGCGGTCTTCATGACCGCCGGCACGATGAGCACCTCGGAGATCATCCGGGCGCAGGAGAACGGCAACCCCTTCCAGCTCTTCGGACTGGAGCTGACCGCCCCCGGCTGGTTCGCGATCCTGCTGCTGCCGAGCTTCGTCATCTACGCGATCTCGGCCATCGGTGAGGTCAACCGGGCCCCCTTCGACCTGCCCGAGGCCGAGTCCGAGCTGGTCGGTGGCTTCCACACCGAGTACTCGTCGTTCAAGTTCGCGATGTTCTTCCTCGCCGAGTACATCAACATGATCACCGTCTCGGCGGTCTGCACCACGCTCTTCCTGGGCGGCTGGCGGGCACCGTGGCCGATCAGCATCTGGGACGGCGCCAACGAGGGCTGGTGGCCACTGCTCTGGTTCCTCGGCAAGGTGCTGCTGCTGCTCTTCGGCTTCATCTGGCTGCGGGGCACGCTGCCCCGGCTGCGCTACGACCAGTTCATGCGCTTCGGCTGGAAGGTCCTGCTGCCGATCAGCCTGCTCTGGATCGTGGTCCTGGCCGGCATCCGGACCCTTCAGGGCTCCGACGTCGCCACCGGCACCCGGAACCTGATCATCGGTGCCATCGTCATCCTGATCCTGCTGGTCGCCTTCCTCTGGCCGGCCCGCAAGGCCGCGCCGGAGCCGGACCTGGCCGAGCAGCTGGCCAACCGTCCGCCGGGCAGCTACCCGGTGCCCCCGCTGGACCTGCAGGTCCCGGCCAGCCCGCGCACCTGGCGCACCGTCGCCGAGCGCGAGCCGGCGATGGCCGGTGGCGACACCGGGTCCACTCCATCGACCGACGACCAGGCCGGCTCGGCCGACAAGGAGGTGTGAGATGGCATTCGGCTTCGCCAAGGGGTTCGGTGTGACCTTCTCCCACATGTTCCGGAAGGTCATCACCACCGAGTACCCGTTCAAGCCGCCGGTTTCGGCGCCGCGCTACCACGGGCGGCACATCCTGAACCGGCACCCGGACGGCCTCGAGAAGTGCATCGGCTGCGAACTGTGCGCCTGGGCCTGCCCGGCGGACGCGATCTACGTCGAGGGTGGTGACAACACCGAGGACGAGCGCTTCTCGCCCGGTGAGCGCTACGCCAAGACGTACCAGATCAACTACGCCCGCTGCATCTTCTGCGGTCTCTGCATCGAGGCCTGCCCGACCCGTTCGCTGACCATGAGCAACGAGTACGAGCTGGCCCGGGACTCCCGGCAGGACCTGATCTTCACCAAGGAGCAGCTCCTCGCGCCGCTGCTGCCCGGCATGGAGCAGCCGCCGCACCCGATGCGGCTCGGCGACACGGAGAAGGACTACTACATCGGGGCGCTGACCAACCCCGGTACCTCGGCCGGCGCGGAGCGCGCGCCCTGGTCGGAGACCGGCACGGTCGACGGCTCGGGAAGCACGGGAGAGGCGTCATGACGGACGCGGTGCTCGCGGCAGCCGGTGGGGTCTCCACCGGCGAAGAGATCACCTTCTGGGTCCTGGCCCCGCTGGCCCTGCTCGGGGCCTTCGGGATGGTGCTCTCCCGCAACGCGGTGCACTCCGCGCTGTGGCTGGTGCTGACGATGCTCAGCCTGGGCGCCTTCTACGTGGTGCAGGCCGGGCCCTTCATCGGCATGGTGCAGATCATCGTCTACACCGGCGCGATCATGATGCTCTTCCTCTTCGTGCTGATGCTGGTCGGCCGGGACGCCTCCGACTCCCTGATCGAGACGCTGCGCGGGCACCGCATCGCCGGGCTGCTGCTCGGCGTCGGCCTCGCCGGCCTGCTCGCCACCGGCCTGCACCGCTCGCTGGGCGACGTCCCGGCGGTCGGGCTGGAAGCGGCGAACGCCGACGGCAACGTGCAGGGGATCGCCTCGCTGCTCTTCACCAAGTACGTCTTCGCCTTCGAGGTGACCTCGGCGCTGCTGATCACCGCCGCGGTCGGCGCGATGGTGCTGGCCTACATCGAGCGGCGCAAGAGTGAGCGGACCACGCAGGTGGACCAGATGAAGGCCCGCTTCGCGCCCGGCAACTACCCCGGCCCGAAGCCCGGCCCCGGTGTCTTCGCCACCTCCTCCTCGGTGGCCACCCCGAGCCGGCTGCCCGACGGCACCATCTCCGACGTGAGCGTTCCGCAGATCATGGCGCCGCGGGAGCTGACCCAGGCCGAACGCGAGCCGAAGGGGACGGAGAAGTGACGACCCTTACGCGTACCTCCGGTCGCGACCGAAAGGCGGTCCAGCGATGACGCCCGACTACTACCTGATCCTCGCCGCCGTGCTGTTCAGCATCGGCGCGGCAGGGGTGCTGATCCGGCGCAACGCGATCGTGCTCTTCATGTGCATCGAGCTGATGCTGAACGCGTCGAACCTGGCGCTGGTCACCTTCAGCAGGATCAACGGCGACCTCAACGGCCAGGTCATGGCGTTCTTCGTCATGGTGGTGGCCGCGGCCGAGGTCGTGATCGGTCTCGCGATCATCATGTCGATCTTCCGGACTCGGCGCTCCGCGAGCGTCGACGACGCCAACCTGCTCAAGTACTAAAGGGGCCTACCGGTGGACGCATTTCTCACGGACCCGACGGCCGCACCGCTGGCAGCCGTCGAATTCGCTCCGGCGAGCGGGTTGCTCAGCGGCATCTGGCTGCTGATCGCGATCCCGCTGATCAGCGCGGCCATCCTGCTCCTGCTCGGCCGCCGTGCCGACCGCTGGGGCCACTGGCTCGGCGTCGCCGCCGTCGGTGCCTCCTTCGTGCTCGGCGCGACCCTCTTCTTCCAGCTGCGCGGCCTGACCAACCGCTCCGTCGAGCAGAGCCTCTGGGAGTTCATCGCCGTCGGCGACTTCCGCGTCGACTTCGGTCTGCTCTTCGACCCGCTGGCCGCCGTCTTCGTGCTGCTCATCACCGGCGTGGGTTTCCTGATCCACCTCTACGCCGTCGAGTACATGAAGCACGACCCGGGACGTCGGCGCTTCTTCGCCTACTTCAACCTCTTCGTCGCCGCGATGTTGCTGCTGGTGCTCGGCAACAACTACGTGATGCTCTACTTCGGCTGGGAGGGCGTCGGCCTGGCGTCGTACCTGCTGATCTCCTTCTGGTACGTGCGGCCCGCGGCGGCCACCGCCGGTAAGAAGGCGTTCCTGATGAACCGGGTCGGCGACGCCGGCCTGGCGATCGCGATCTTCATCATGTTCGCCACCCTCGGCACCACCCAGTACGACGAGGTCTTCAGCAACGTCGGCGCGCTCGCCGGCGGCACCGTGCTGGTGATGGGTCTGCTGCTGCTGCTCGGCGCGGCCGGCAAGTCCGGCCAGTTCCCGCTCCAGGCCTGGCTGCCCGACGCGATGGAGGGCCCGACCCCGGTCTCGGCCCTGATCCACGCCGCGACGATGGTCACCGCCGGCGTCTACCTGATCGCCCGCTCCAACGCGATCTTCTCGGCGAACGAGACGCTGCAGCTGGTGGTCGTCAGCGTCGGTGCGCTCACCCTGCTGATCGGCTGCATCATCGGCGCCGCCAAGGACGACATCAAGCGCGTCCTGGCCTGGTCGACGGTGAGCCAGATCGGCTACATGTTCCTCGGCGTCGGGCTCGGCGGCGGCGCGTACGCGCTGGCGATCATCCACCTGCTCGCGCACGGCTTCTTCAAGGCCAACATGTTCCTCGGCGCCGGCTCGGTCATGCACGGCATGAAGGACCAGGTGGACATCCGCCGCTTCGGCGGCCTGTCGAAGTACATGAAGATCACCTGGCTGACCTTCGGGGCCGGCTGGCTCGCCATCATCGGCATGTTCCCCTTCTCCGGCTACTTCTCGAAGGAGCCGATCATCGCGGCCGCCTTCGAGCGCGAGGGCTGGACGGCCTGGCTCTTCGGCGGCGCGGCCCTGCTCGGCGCCGGACTGACCGCCTTCTACATGACGCGGCTCTTCGTGCTGACCTTCCACGGCCCGAAGCGCTGGACCTCCGACATCGAGCACCCGCACGAGTCGCCACCGCTGATGACGATCCCGCTGATCCTGCTCGGCATCGGCTCCATCGGCGCCGGTTTCCTGCTCACCACCTCGGTTCCCGACTGGCTGGCCCCGGTGGTCGGCACGGGCGAGGCCGAGGCGCACGGGGTGCTGTCGCACACCGCGGTGACGATCCTGTCGCTGGCGCTCACCGTCCTCGGCGCCGGCCTGGCGTTCCTGCTCTTCCGCAAGGGCACCGCCGAGCAGGAGCAGCCCGCGGGCGTGCTGGTCACCGCCGCCCGGCGCAACCTCTACACCGACGCCTTCAACGAGGCGGTCTTCGAAAAGCCGGGTGTCTTCCTCACCCGGGCCCTGGTCTACCTGGACAACAGGGGCATCGACGGCCTGGTCAACGGCCTCGCCGCCGGTGTCGGCGGCGGCTCCGGACGACTCCGGCGCCTGCAGACCGGCTTCGTCCGGTCGTACGCCATGTCGGTCCTCGCCGGCGCTGTGCTGGTGCTCGCGGCCTTCCTGGCCGTGCAGGCGGGGTGGACGGCATGACAACGCGCTACTCGCCGGCCGCCGGCGAACCGTGCACTGACGACGGAGGTAAGGCCAAATAATGTCCGACTTCCCCTTCCTCTCGGTGCTGACCGTGGCGCCCCTGGTCGGCGCCCTGGTCGTGGCCTTCCTGCCGCGACGTCGCCCCGAGCTGGCCAAGCAGGTGGCGTTCGGATGGTCTCTGGCCGTCCTGGCGCTCGCCGTTTTCATGTGGTTCTCGTTCTCCGCCGGCGGTGACCGGTTCCAGTTCCACGAGTCGTACCCGTGGATCCCCGCCTGGGGGGTGAACTTCACCTTCGCCGCCGACGGCATCGCGCTGGTCATGCTGATGCTGATCGCCGTGCTGGTGCCGCTGGTGATCCTGGCCTCCTGGCACGACGCGGACCGCTCCAAGCGTTCCGTGCCGGTCTACTTCGCGCTGCTGCTCGTCCTCGAAACCACGATGATCGGCGTCTTCGCCGCCGCCGACATCTTCCTGTTCTACGTGTTCTTCGAGGTCATGCTGGTGCCGATGTACTTCCTCATCGGCAGCTTCGGTGGCCACCAGCGCCAGTACGCCGCGGTGAAGTTCTTCCTCTACTCGCTCGTCGGCGGTCTCTTCATGCTCGCCGCGGTCATCGGGCTCTGGGTCGTGGGTGGCAACACCTTCGACTGGGCGAAGCTGACCGAGATCGACATGCAGACCGGGGTCGGGCGCTGGCTCTTCCTGGGCTTCTTCATCGCCTTCGCGATCAAGGCGCCGTTCTTCCCGTTCCACACCTGGCTGCCCGATGCCGGTGGCGCGGCCCCGGCCGGCGCTGCGGCGCTGCTCGTCGGCGTCCTGGACAAGGTCGGCACCTTCGGCATCCTGCGCTACTGCCTGCCGCTCTTCCCGGAGGCGTCGCGCTGGTTCGCGCCGTACGCGATCGCCCTGGCGCTGGTCGGCATCATCTACGCCGCCCTCGTCGCGATCGGGCAGAACGACCTGAAGCGGCTGGTCTCCTACACCTCGATCGCCCACTTCGGCTTCATCGGTATCGGCATCTTCGCCTTCACCACCCAGGCCGGCACCGGTGCGGTGCTCTACATGCTCAACCACGGCCTCGCCACCGGCCTGCTCTTCCTGGTGGTCGGCATGCTGGTCGCCCGCCGCGGCTCGGCGCTGATCAGCGACTTCGGCGGCGCGGGCAAGCTGCTGCCGCTGCTGGCCGGGGTCTTCTTCTTCGCCGGTCTGGCCTCGCTGGCCCTGCCGGGCACCGCCCCGTTCGTCTCCGAGTTCCTGGTGCTGATCGGCACCTTCACGGTGAACAAGCCGGTGGCGGTGATCGCCACGCTCGGGATCATCCTCGCCGCGGCGTACGTGCTCTGGATGGTGCAGCGCACCACGCAGGGCACCCTCAACCCGGCGCTGCCGCAGATCGAGGCCATGAAGAAGGACCTCAGCCTGCGGGAGAAGGCCGTGGTCGCGCCGCTGATCGCGCTGATCCTGCTCTTCGGCTTCTACCCGCAGCCGGTGCTCGACGTGATCAACCCGGCGGTCGAGGCGACGATGCAGGACATCGGGGCCACGGACCCGGCGCCGACCGTGGGCGTTCAGGAGGCTCAACAGTGAACACCGCAGTCGCTAACGAAAGGCGGCACCTCCGATGACCGAGCTGAAGTTGCCGGCGATTGACTACGCGGCACTCGCTCCGATGCTGATCATGCTGGGTGCGGCCCTGGTCGGCGTGCTGGTCGAAGCATTCGTGCCCCGCCGCCTGCGCCACCCGGTCCAGCTGGTCGCCGCGGGCGTGGCGATGCTCGCCGCGCTGGTCATGGTGGTCCGCAACGCCGGCGGTGAGGTGATCACCGCCGGGAACGCGATCGCCATCGACGGGCCGGCGCTCTTCCTGCAGGGCACCATCCTGGTGCTCGCGCTGCTGGCGCTGCTGCTGATCGGCGAGCGGGCCATCGAGCACGGCGGAGCGTTCGTCGCCCGCGCCGCGATCGTGGTGGACTCGGCGGAGGACCGCCGGCAGACCGCGAACAGCCGGGGTGCGACCGAGGTCTACCCGCTGACCAGCTTCGCCGTTGCCGGCATGCTCCTCTTCGTCGCCGCGAACGACCTGCTGACCATGTTCATCGCGCTCGAGGTCTTCTCGCTGCCGCTCTACCTGCTCTGCGCGCTGGCCCGTCGCCGGCGGCTGCTGAGCCAGGAGGCCGCGCTGAAGTACTTCATGCTCGGCGCGTACGCCTCGGCGTTCTTCCTCTTCGGTATCGCCCTGGTCTACGGCTACACCGGTGGAGTGGCCGGCGCGGGCGCCGGCGTCGACTTCGCCACGATCAGCAACGCGGTCGGCAACTCGGCCCGCAGCGAGGTCATCCTCTTCGCCGGTATGGCCATGGTCGCCGTCGGCCTGCTCTTCAAGGCCGCCGCCGCCCCGTTCCACGTCTGGACCCCGGACGTCTACCAGGGCGCACCGACCCCGGTCACCGCGCTGATGGCCGCCTGCACGAAGGTCGCCGCCTTCGGCGCCCTGCTGCGGGTCTTCTACGTCGCCTTCGCCGGTGCGGCCTGGGACTTCGTCCCGGTGCTCGGGGTGCTGGCGGTGCTGACCATGCTGATCGGCTCGGTGCTGGCGGTCACCCAGACCGACATCAAGCGGCTGCTGGCGTACTCCTCGATCGCCAACGCCGGTTACCTGCTCGTCGGTGTGCTGGCGCTCAACGAGGCCGGGCTCAGCGGCACCATGTTCTACCTGGCCGCGTACGGCTTCTCGGTGCTCGCCGCGTTCGCCGTGGTGACCCTGGTCCGCGACGCCGACGGCGAGGCGACCCACCTGTCCCGCTGGGCCGGGCTGGGACGGCGTTCGCCGCTGTTCGCCGGCATCTTCACCTTCATCCTGCTGGCCTTCGCCGGTATCCCGCTGACCAGCGGGTTCACCAGCAAGTTCGCCGTCTTCGCGGCGGCCGCGGAGGCCGGGGAGATCTGGCTGGTCATCGCCGGTGTGCTCACCAGCATGATCCTGGCCTTCCCGTACCTGCGGGTCGTGGTGATGATGTGGCTCTCCGAGCCGGGCGAGTCCACGCCCAGCGTGGCGACGCCGGGTGGTCTGACCGCCGCTGCGCTGACCGTGGGTGTCCTGGCGACGCTGCTGCTCGGCGTCGCGCCGGGACCGCTGCTGGACCTCGCCAACGGCGCTGCCAGCTTCCTGCGATGAGCTGTCACCGGGGGCCGTGGGGCGGCCGTCACCTGACGGCTCCCCCCGGCGGCCGGCCGGCTGCGATGTGGCAAGGTTGAGCCCGTGGTGAACCCGGCTGACCAGCAGACAGGTGCACCCGGTTCCGGCGGTCGCCGGAGCCGGGCCAGCACGAGCCAGTACGGCTTCGCCGCGCTCGGTCTCGATCTGGTCGACCAGCGCGTCGAAGACTCCGTACTGGGGTTGCTGGCGGCCGTCGAGGTCGAACTGCGCGAGAGCATCGACAGCGCCGACCCGCTGGTGGTGGAGGCGTCGCGGCATCTGGTCGACGCCGGCGGCAAGCGGTTCCGGCCGCTGCTGGTGGCGCTCGGCGCGCAGTTCGGTGACCCCACCGCGCCGCTGGTCGTGCCGGCGGCGGTGGTGATGGAGCTGACCCACCTGGCGTCGCTCTACCACGACGACGTGATGGACGAGGCCCAGGTGCGGCGGGGGGCGCCCAGCGCCAACGCCCGCTGGAGCAACTCGATCGCCATCCTGGTCGGCGACTACCTCTTCGCCCGCGCGGCCGACCTGGCCGCGGATCTGGGCACCGAAGCGGTCCGGTTACAGGCGCGCACCTTCGCGCGGCTGGTGCACGGCCAGATCGCCGAGACCGTCGGCCCGCGCGCCGGCCAGGACCCGGTCGCGCACTACCTGGCGGTCATCGCCGACAAGACCGGTTCGCTGATCGCCGCCTCGGCCCGTTTCGGCGGCATGT